>Ga0114998_10001333_pt1 | contig 18931 bp, 19 predicted proteins | sample ArcticOcean_MG_C_5_FD_87044 | JGI IMG/M metagenome (GOLD analysis project Ga0114998, IMG submission 87044) | Marine microbial communities from western Arctic Ocean - ArcticOcean_MG_CB4_138 | ecosystem: Environmental > Aquatic > Marine > Oceanic | place: Arctic Ocean: Canada Basin | collected...
AATCAGCTGACAAAATTTATAATAGAATAATGATTACTCATCTTTTAATGGATGAGGCTCAAGAAAATAGAGTAGGTGGAGCTGTTGGTTTTAATATGAGAACTGGTGACTTCCATGTATTTAAAGCTAAAACAGTAATTGTTGCTGCAGGTGGAGCATCTCACATTTTCAAACCAAGAGCCGTTGGTGAAGGTATGGGAAGAACATGGTACGCACCATGGAGTAATGGTTCAGCTTATGCATTACCTATTGCTGTTGGAGCTAAGATGACACAAATGGAAAATAGAATTGTGTTATGTAGATTTAAAGATGGTTACGGTCCTGTTGGAGCATACTTTTTACACCTTAAAACTTATACTCAAAATGCGAATGGTGAAAACTATGAGAAGAAATGGTATGATCAAACTAAAGAATTGGTTGGTGAATATATTGACCATCATCCAACCCCAACTTGTTTGAGAAATCATGCGTTTATTCAAGAAACTATTGCAGGTGGTGGACCAATTCATATGGTTACTACTGAAGCTTTCCAAGACCCACACTTAGAAACAGTTGGTTGGGAAAATTTTTTAGGTATGACTGTTGGCCAAGCAGTTGTTTGGGCATCACAAAATATTGATCCTAAATACACAAATCCTGAATTAACTACTTCGGAACCTTATGTTATGGGTTCTCACGCAACTTGTTCTGGAGCTTGGGTTAGTGGTCCTGAAGATTTGTCTCCACCAGAATATTTCTGGGGTTATAACAGAATGTTAACTATTGATGGGCTTTTTGGTGCAGGTGATACGGTTGGTGGAAGTGCTCATAAGTTTTCATCTGGATCATTTACAGAAGGTCGTTTAGCTGCAAAAGCTGCGGTTAAATATATCCAAGATAAAAAAGCCGAAGGTATTAAAGTAACTGATAAACAATGTGATGATTTTAAAGAAGCTATATTTAAACCTCTTGAGACTTATACAGTTGCTCAAAATGAGATTACAGGTGGAACAGTTTCACCAAGTTACATTTCTCCAATTCAAGGACTTCAACGTCTACAAAGAATTATGGATGAATATGTTGGGGGAATTGCAACAAACTACATGACTAATGGAAATATGCTTAAAAGAGGTTTAGAATTATTAGCTTGGTTAGAGGAAGATCTAGAAAAAGTTGGAGCTGAAGATTTGCATCAACTTATGAGAGCTTGGGAGTTAAAGCACAGAGCTTTAACTTCTCAGTGCGTTACAGAACATACAATGTTTAGAGAAGAAACTCGTTGGCCAGGTTATTATTACAGAGGTGATCATATGAAATTAGATGATGACAATTGGCATTGTTTAACAGTTTCAAGACGTGACCCAAAAACTGGTAAATTTTCTTTAGAAAAGGTGCCCGTTTACCACATAGTGGATGAGAACGAGAAGAAAAAAGCTTCTTAAAACAGTAAAAATAAAACTATGAATCTTCTAGATAAGTCAGATGACGAAGTTATAGCTATCGCTAAACCCATTTGGGATAATTTAGTTAAAACATCAAACATGAAGGATTATGGTGGGTTTACTAAAGATTTTGGAACTCAAATGCTCTTTGGTGCAAATGAGGTAGAATTAGGGAAACAGTGGGCTAATAACAAGTTGTTAACTAGTTTAGCCGAAGATTATGAAGCCTTTGGATGTCTAAGAAGAGGATTAAATATTACCGTACTCTTTAAACAGAAGAGCAAAGACATAGAGGGAGAATTCCTAGGAAGATTGGTGCTTGGTGTTGAGGGTGAAGATGTCAAAGTTTTTGGAGCAACCATCTACTAACCTAACTCAAAAAGTAGCTTTAAAATATTTTCTTATTCTCTTAATAATTATTTGACAAATATTAATCTAGTGTTATTGAGAATTGATAATGCCTGATTTATTAAAAAATTTACCTACTGAAATCAAAAAAAATAAACTAAAAACTGGTATATTTTTAGGGCTTTCTGCGTACTGGGGTATAATTCTTGTAGGTACTTTAGTGCAATTTAACTAAGATTAACAAATTTCTTACTTTAAAAGATTATATATTGATATCAATATATTAAGAATAAATATTATTAAATAAAATGTTTATTGAAATTTTTATTTAATTTATAGTAATCACATAAATCATATGAAAATATTTATAACTGGTTCCTCAGGTTTTATTGGATTACATCTATCAAAAAAGCTTTTAGATAAAGGTCATACCGTTCATGGATTTGATTCAATGAACACTTATTATGATGTTAAACTTAAAAAATCTAGGCACCAAATTTTAAAAAAATATAAAAAGTTTTCGTTTACAAAAGGTAAACTTGAAAATCAAAAAATATTAGGTAAATCAATTTTAAGATTTAAACCAAAAATCATAATTCACTTAGCGGCCCAAGCTGGAGTACGCTATAGCCTCAAAAAACCTAGAACATATCTAGACACCAATATAATTGGAACTTATAATATCATCGAGTTTGCAAAAAAAAATAATGTAAAACATTTATTAATTGCATCTAGTTCATCTGTCTATGGTGCAAATAAAAAGATACCTTTTAAAGAAACCGATAAAACTGAAATGCAGCTAAGTATTTATGCTGCAACAAAAAAATCAACTGAAAGTTTAGCTCATTCTTATTCAAGTTTATGGAAACTTCCAATTACTATCTTAAGATTTTTTACAGTTTATGGTCCATGGGGAAGACCAGACATGGCCTATTTTAAATTTACAAAAAAAATATTAGATGGAAAAAAAATAGATATTTATAATAATGGCAAAATGTATAGAGACTATACTTACATTGATGATATTATTAATGGAATATATAAATTACTAAATAAAGTTCCATCGTTAAATCCAAAGAAAAAATTGAAAAATGATAGTTTATCTCCAGTTGCTCCATTTAGAATATTGAATATTGGCAACACTAAGAAAATTTATCTTTTAGACTTTATAAATACTTTAGAAAAAGAAATTGGTAAAAAGGCTATAAGAAATTATATGCCCATGCAAAAAGGTGATGTTAAAATGACTTTATCTGATACTAGCTTGCTAAAAAAAATTACTGGATACAACCCTAAGACCACCTATAAAGTTGGAATAAAAAAATTTCTCAAATGGTACTTTGACTATTATAAAAATTCTTCTAATTAGTTTTATAAATAAGAAAAATAATTAGTTAAATATAAATATTAATATTGATATTAATTTTATTTGTTTCTTACAAATTTTTTTGGTTTATAAAGTTTATATATGATTAATGGATGGGGGAAATATGGTAATTATGAAACAAAACTTTATAAGCCAAAAACTATAAATACCATTATAAAACAATTAAAAAATACACCTAAAGATACATATATATGTAGAGGCCTAGGTAGAAGTTACGGTGATAGTTCTATTAACGGTAAGATCATAAATTTATCAAATATTCAAAAAAAATTCAAAATATCAAAAAAGAGAAATGAAATTGAATGTACGAGTAATTTTTCAATAAAAGAGCTCCTGCCAGTTTTATTAAAGGAAAATTATTTTTTAAATGTTACTTCAGGTACACAATATGTGACTATTGGAGGAGCAATCGCAAGCGATATTCACGGAAAAAACCATCATAAGGATGGCTCCTTTTGTGACTATGTTAGTGAAATTAAAATACTTCTAGCTAATGGAAAAATTATTAAATGTTCAAAAATAAAAAACCCAAAATTATTTTTTTCGACATGTGGTGGAATGGGTCTTACAGGAATTATCTTATCTGCAAAAATTAAATTATTAAATGTTCAATCAAACTTTATAAAAGAAACTATAATTAAGAGTACTTCATTAGTAGAAACCTTGGGTTATTTTAAGAAATATAATAATAAAAAATACCTGGTGTCATGGATTGATACTAGTGCAATTAATAAAAATTTAGGTAGGGGAATAATATATATTGGTGAGCATATAAAAAAAAAGAATAAAAATTATATAAAACAAAATTATTTAAAAATACCTTTTAATTTCCCAAATTTTTTTTTAAATAATTTTATTTTAAAGTTACTTAGTAAAATCTATTTTATCAAAAGCTTAAATTTTAAAGAACACATAGTCGATATAAAAAAGTATTTTTATCCTTTAGATAATATTGACAATTGGAATAAATTATACGGTAAAAAAGGATTTGTACAAATTCAAATTCTAATCTCAAATAAGAATTTAGTGAACAATTTAAAAAAAATTATATTATTTTTTCAAAAAAAAAAGCAAGTTTCATTTGTTAGTACGCTAAAAAAAATGGGTAAAAAAAATAAAAATTTATTAAGTTTCCCTGATGATGGTTATACCATTACATATGACATAAAGAACAATCCTAATTTAATTTTTTTTTATAAAGAATTAGAAAAAATATTAATCAAAATGAATGCAAAAATTTATCTCACAAAAGATGCACTTATGTCTAAAGAATATTTTAAAAAAACTTACCCAAATATTAATAAATTTATAAAATATAAAAAAATTTATGACCCAAAGCTAAAATTTACCTCATACCAATCAAAAAGACTTGATATTAGATAACAAAAACAACTACAGAAAAGAAGTGTTATATTGTTAAAATACTTATAAATTGAAATTACTATACATGTTTAACAAAAAAACTTTTATGGATATAAAATTTAAAGCTTTCATTTAAAAAAATTGAAAATATAATATGAGTTACGTATTAATTGTAGGAGCAAAAAGTGATATCGCCAAAGCAACTGCCAGAGAGTATGCTAGACATGGGTATGACCTTTATCTAGCAGCTAGAAAATCAAGTGAACTTCATGATTTTGTCAATGATGTTACTGCCAGTACGCAAAGAAATATTAAACTAGTTGAACTTGATATTTTAAACTATAAAAGCCATCAGGAATTCTATCAAAGCTTAGAAGAAAAACCACTAGGTGTTATCTCTGCAGTAGGGTACCTAGGTGATCAAAAAAAAGCTCAAACAGACTCTATTGAAGCACAAAAAATTATAGACACAAACTATACGGGTGTGGTGAACTTGTTTAACATCATCGCCAATGACTTCGAACACAGACGTAGTGGTTTCTTAGTTGGGATAAGCTCTGTTGGCGGTGATCGTGGACGAAAGAATAACTATATCTACGGTTCTTCGAAGGCAGCATTTACCGCTTATCTCTCTGGTCTTAGAAATAGACTTTATGATTCAAACGTACATGTGTTAACTGTTAAGCCTGGCTTTGTTGCTACTAAGATGACAGAGGGCATAGATCTGCCTAAAAAATTAACAGCTCAACCTGAGGCGGTGGCCAAAGATATTTATAATGCTCAACAGAATGGTAAGAATGTGCTTTATACAAAGTGGATTTGGAGGTGGATAATGTTAATTATTAAGATGATACCTGAGTGGATTTTTAAGAAGATGAACATATAAAATATAAGTGAAAATTAATTACAGATCAGAAATAGACTGTCTTAGAGCAATAGCGGTTGCTGGTGTAATTCTTTATCATGCAAAAATTACAATATGGAGTTATAAATTTTTTTAGTGTGGTTTATTGTTGTAGATATGTTTTTTTTCTGTCAAGTTGTTGAAAAAAAACAAATTTATTAAAAGAATTAATTAAAAAGATATATTTGTATGACTTTATGTCTACTGGGAGAATAATTCTTGTATGAACTTAAGTTCAATTTAACCAAGATTAATAAATTTCTAATTTTAAAAGCACATTTATTTATTATTTACATTTTCATTCCAAACTAAAAAAAATAGTTTAAAGGCCATTAAATACCTAGGAAGAAAAACAATAGGGTTAAAGATTATACGAACTAACCAACCTAAAAATATCTTGTCAAAAAAACTTGTTAAAGGAGCCTGTTGCTTGGTAAAAAAAGAAATTGCTGCACCACTACAGATTATTGATGGTTTATAATCAAGATTTTTTTTCAAGTAGTATCCCAAAACTTCCTGAACGTTTCCACCCAAGTTAATAATAATATATTTTGGTTTAATCTTTTTAATCTTATTTAAAAGTTTTAAGTCATGTATTTTTTTTTTATTATATAAAGGTGCTACATATTGATAAATTCTAAAAATTTTTTTTAATTTAAAAAATTTTTTATTAATCATTGATTGTTTATTACTAGGATCAACTAAAAATATTTTTTTGTTATGTTCATTTTTTAAACTGATTAATAAATTTTTAAAAAATTTAAATCCTGAAAATTTTTTAACTTTGATACCTTTAATTCTTAATAACAAACATAAATATCCACTATCAAATAATGCAATATCAGCATTTTTTAATGCTTGATGATATTTGGTATTTTTATTAATATCCGATAATCCTGGACCAGATGGTAAAACTAACAAGCCACCTTTATCAAGTAATTTTTTTATAGTTTTATAATTTGTATCTATAAAATTAATTCCAAATATTTTATATTTTATCATTACGTTTTTTATAATAAATAGTCTATATATAAAGTACATGACAATATTTTTAACTGGATCGTCAGGGATTATTGGGTTTCATTTACCAAAAAAAATTTTAGATAAAGGTCATATTAAATTAACTTTATCAGATACGATATTACTTAAAAAACTTACAGGATATAGCCCTAAAACAAAATATAAAGATGGAATAAAAACTTGTCTTGATAGCTTGTAAAATGAAAAAAAATTAATTTAAATGAATAAAAAAATAATGAATAATATTCATATAGGATGTGGCTATACAGTGGGTAAAAGTTGGAAAAACTACGATGTTACTCCGACATCAAGATTTGAAAAAATACCTATACTTGGTAAAATAATAAAGATTAATCAAAATAAATTTCCTAAAGAAGTAATTTATGGAGACATAACCAAAAAACCCCTTTGTCAACCAGGCGAAGCTGATAATATTTTTTGTTCACACACGCTAGAACATATGGCATTTGAAGAAATGAAAATATCATTATCAAACATTTATACCATGTTAAAGCCAGGGGGTTGTTTTAGATTAATAGTGCCGAGCTTAGAAACAAAAGTAGAAAAATATATGAAAGATAATAATGCAAATAATTTTATTAAAGATATTGGAATGGGTGAAATAAGCAAACCAAAAAAAATTTTTAGTAAAATTAGAAATTTATTTGGAAATTCTAAACATCTTTGGATGTATGATAATAAATCAATGAGTAAAGAGTTGGAAAATAAAAAATTTGAAAATATTAATATATGTAAATTTGGTGACTCTAATATTAAAGTTTTTGAAGAAGTTGAGGAAAAAGAGAGATTTGTTGATAGTCAAGGCTTACCAGAAGTTTGTATTCAATGTACCAAAAAATAAAATCTTAATATAATTCAATCATTATTAAATATCTCAAATATTTAGAAAATACTCTAGAGAAAAACTTATTCAAATTTAATTGGCAGATCTTGAAACAGGGGGTTACAGGGCTGATCAAGAGCCGTAGGTAAAGAATAATTAGCATCATTAATATCTTGATTATATTCTTGTGGTGAAAAAGTTAATTCCAATGCAGAAGGAAATTTTTTAGAGTTTATTAATCCCCAATTATTGACATGTAAATGAACTAACTTAAGTGAAAAATTTTCCATAAAATTTTTAATCTTTGAATCGTGTAAATCACACTCATGAAATTCTATTGCCAAACCTGTAATTAATGTTTGATATTTAATTATTTGATCTAAAATTCTATACTCACTTCCTTCAATATCTATTTTCAAAAAAATATTTTTTTTAGTGTTATTTATAAACATTGCATTTAAATCTATAATATTTTCAGAATCAATCCCTGACACAGTAGTACCGACTGGAGCTATAAATTTTTTATGATGTATACGTATTTTAGAATTAAAAAACTTTTTATAGTCAAAATATCTAAAAATATTTTTTAATTCATTTTTTTTTATTTTGAATAATATTAAATTTCTTAAATCTCTAATAAATCGCTTAGTCCAAAATCTCCAATCAACAGTTGGGTCATAACAATTAACAGATATATCTTTTTTTTTACAAAAATCCTGTTCGAAAGAAAAATCATCATCAAGACCAAATGAACAAAGACTTTTAGTAGATTCTATTGATCTTGTTGGTATCAAATAACCTCCATCGTTATCTTTACCAAGTCTTATTAATTCAGTTTTATGTTTAGGATAAAAAAAATAGGGAAGAATTATTTTTACATCTTTATTTGTTACAAGTTTATACATATTATATATTTATAGTTAACAATTGTTAAATTATATCATATATAAATAGATGTTAAGAGATATATATATTTACAAGTTTAATTGTTATTATATTTTAGTATTAACCAATTAATTAATGAACATTTTAAATTTTTTTTTAATTTTTTTTGATAAAAAAAAAAACAAAAGAGTATTCAAAAATTTTACTTCATTAATATTTCATAATATTTCATTAACAGTTATTCAAATATTATTTCCACTTTTAATGATTGGTGTATATGGTTTAGAAAATTTTGGTATTTGGATTTTTTTAACAGCAATACCTACAACATTAACTATTTTAAATTTTAATATAAATGATGCTGCGAGAGTTGAGATGTCCATTAATTTTAATCAAAACAATGAAAACAAAACCAATGAAATATTTAATAATTCAGTCATTCTAACATTTATATTTGTAATTTTTATTATTTTAATAACTGCTCTAATAATTAGTTTTTATGATTTTGATTTAAATATTTTAAAAGACCTGAACGAAAAAGAGATAAACATTATAATGTTTTGCATCTTCTTATCTTTTTATTTGGATTTATTTAATAGTATTTTTAAAACTGGAATTACTTTTTGGGGTAGAAATGACGTAGCAACTTATATCGATACATTTTTTGATTTATTTACAAAATTACTTATAGTCGTTTCAGGATTTTTGTTTAATGAATTATTTTTTGCCGCAGTTGCTCTTTTAACAGCTGCAATATTTAAAATAATTACTTTTTATTTTTTTTTTATAAATTACAATAAATACTTAACATTATTTTCTTTTAAATTAATCTCCAAAAAAGAAATATTAAAACTTTTCAAATTATCAATTCCATATTATTTCACTAATATTTCTGGTGTTATTAAACATAGTTCTCAAATTATTATTTTAGGTATATTTTTTAACTCTCAAATTGTAGGTTCAGTAAGTACTCTAAAAACATTATTTTATTTTATGCCAAGTAGATTATTTGGGATTTTTTTTAGGACAATATCTTATGAATTTATAAAATTATATGCAGAAAAAAAATTTAGTTTATTAAAAGAAATGTATTTTAATTATTTAAAATTAGGGCTTATTTTTTTATCTATATTTTGTTTCATATCAATAATTGCTGGTGAATATATTTATAATTTATGGTTGAATAACTCATATAAAGTTGATTTTTTAATATTGATATTGATTATTTTTGATGTAATTTTTTTTATAATGGCAGAATCTGTTATTTCAGTTAGCAGATCTTTAAATAAATTTTTTAAAGTAAGCTTTTTTCAAATAATGATTAATTTAATAATAATTTTAATATCTTGTTTATTTTTTTATTTCCAGAAATCATATTATTTTTTATTTATATTTAATTTGACTGGTTCAATTTTAATAATGTTTTATAGTATTCATTTCACTAAAAAATTTATGAAAAAAAATTTAATTTAAGTTGATTTCAACCAAAGACTTCTTGGTGGATTAAAAATTTACAAAAAAAATCAAAGAGAATAAAATATTTGACCTAAATTCAAAATATCCTTAATAAACATATTTTTTATTTTTTAAATGCCTTGCAACATTCATTTGCCATTCATAATCTAAATCCCAACCTGTAAGCTCATCCATTGCAAACATGAGAGGTTTGGATCCAATAAATCGTCCATCTGTTTTCATCTCATTTTTTTTTCTAATAAAAATTCCTCCATTTTGAAAAAAAACTGGCTCTAATTTAGCAGCCACAATATGTTTTTTTGAAAATGGGTTGTGATTTATAGGTTTTTTTTTATTACTCCAAAAATGGTTTTTGACCGTTGTTGTAGAGAATAAACTATTAAATTTTTTCTTATTTTTAAAAAATAATTTTATAGCTTCTTCATAATTTTTAGTAGATATGAAAGGATTTGTTAAATGAGCCCAAAGAACATAATCAGCATCGACAAAACTTAACATGTTTTTAATCATTTCATTTGGTGTACATTTTTTTTCATCACAATAAAATTTTTCTCTTTCAACGAAATTTACGTTGTACTTTTTACAAAGTCTTTTAATTCTTAAATCATTTGTTCCTACATAGATATTGTTGAGACCTTTGATTTTTTTAAGTTGAGAAATCTTACGTTCTATTAGCGATACACCATTAATTTTTTGCCATGCTTTACTTTTTATTCTTAAGCTGCCTTTTCTATTAACTATTACTGCTGCTATTTTCATAAGTGGTTATTTCAAAAGCTTTATTTAAAAAATTATATGGAATTATAATAATATGTTTTTTATCTCCATACTAGCATTATTTCTATAATAGTGTGTTGTGAAAATTAACAATGCACAATAATTTTATTTAAAAGTAATATTATTTTTTTTAGTTTTAAAGGAGTTTAGAAATAAAAGTTTTTATGCTATATAATATTGGAATTAATTATTAAATTAATTGGTAATGTATATTATTAATTAAAATTATTTAACAAAAATTAAATTATAAAATTGAAAAATTTTTTTGCATTCATTAAAAAGCCCACTGATGTTTTTGAAGTTTATTCTATTATAGATTTTTATAAAATTAACAATGTTACGCTATATATAGAAGAATGCCCTTGGGCAAGTTATTCTACCATAAAGAAATATTGCATTTACAAGATTAAAAAAAAAGTATCAAAGCTCAACATTATACAGAACCAAGGAAAAAATTCTTTAAAAATAAACTGGTTAAAAAAATTAAAAAAATTTGATATAGTTGCCCTTCCAGGAAATTTATATAAATCTTTTTATATGATTGTTAGAAAGCTCAGAGCTAATAAAATAAAAGTAATTTCAATTTCTGATGGTATGACAGACTCACTTAGTTTGATGCGGTTTATTTTTGCACGAAGAATAAATTCTTTTTTTAAGCTTTACAATGTGTTTTTATATTTTATTTTTAAAATAAATATTAGTGATGAATGTTTTTTTACTTGTTACCCGCTAAAATCATGCTGTTCACAAATTACTCTTCCAATTAATAAAAATTTTTTACCTGAAAAAAAAATAATTAAATTATTAAAAAAAAATAAAGTTAAAAACTTAATTCTATCAACACAAAAAATAATGGATAAAAATACTATAAAAAACATAGTAATAAAATATAAAATTAAAAATTACTGTCATTATGAAAGAGGTACTAATTTTATTATGATTAATGGTAGTAAAATTATTAAAGGAAAAAACATCATGATTGCTGAAGAAATAATGAATACTAATTTAATTAAATGTGTATATGGCGGTTTAAGTACAACAACTTTTTATGCAAAAGTTAATAAGATTAAAGTTAATTTAATTTTAGAAAAATTTAAACCATTTTTCCTATATTATTTTGCAAAAGAAAAATTTTATTCAATATTTTAATTATTTAATCGATAAGTATATGTTCACATAATGTTTATTTTACATAATATAGATATTAATGTTAAATTTTTTTTTAAGAATCATAAACTATGTTAAACGTTTTTTTGATTGTGTAATTAATTTTGGTTTTGTTCAATCATTTAGGTATTTTTTCTTCCTAGAAAAAAAATAAATTATTTAAAACACTCAAATATAAAACATAAAATATTTTTCAGAGACTTTGAAGACAAAGGTGCTATCTCACATTTTTATATCGAAAATTATAAAATTAATGATTCTAAAGCTGAAGAAAAAATTAGAAATATAATAGACGGAGGTGCCAACATTGGAGCTGAGACAATAAGATTTGCAAACTATTTTCCAAATGCAAAAATAATTTCTATTGAACCTAATAAGTCTAATTTTGAAATTTTAAAACAAAATACAAAAGAATATAGCAATATAACTTCGATTCACGCTCCATTATTTAATAAAGAACAAAAGCTTTATTTGAACAACCCTCAAAAAAATAATAAAGCTGATAATTTTAACGAAAGTTTTTCTATTGAATTTAACAAGCTTCACTCTTCTCAAGCAGTTGAAGGTATTACTTTATCTAAAATTTTAATGGAAAATAATTTTAAAAATATAGATATTCTCAAATTAGATATAGAAGGTGCGGAAAGATATGTATTTGATGAGTCTTCAATAGACTAAATCGATAAAGTTAAAGTAATCATTTTTGAATGTCCAGATAATGAAGAAGGCGCAAGTGGCACTACACAACAAATATATTCTTCCTTTAACTTAAATAATATTCTTTTTAAAACACATATATGTGGTGAAAATCTAGTATTAATAAGGAAAGATTAAAATTATTTTTTAGAAAAAACAATGACTTTATAATTTTATTTTTATTATAATTTTTTTAAAAGTGTACTTAGATTAAATCTTTAAAATTTTGAATAACATTTATATTGGATATTATATTATAATTCAATAGTATCTCATTAAGTGCATATTATAAAAATCATAAATGAATATAATTACTCATAAATCAAGAATCTTATGAAACTATTAAATCTACTGATTAAATTTATAAAACTTTTGAAGAATCAAAAAACAAGAAAAGGTCTACTAAATAATATTGCTGCAAATATAGAATTGGAAGATTTGGTTAAAGATCTTAAATTTGAAACAGTTTTCGATATAGGATCCAATAAAGGACAATTTATTTTATTAATAGAAAAACTTTTCTCCACTGATATGGACATTTATTCCTTTGAACCAATTAAAGAAATTCTTGCAAAACAAAAGAAATTCTTTTCAAATAAAAAAAATATTTCATTTTTTAATTTTGCATTAGGTGAAAAGTATTCAAAAAAAATTTTAAACATTACAAAAAGAAAAGATAGTTCTTCATTATTAAAAATAAATAGTATTGTTAAAAATATTGATCATTCAGTTGTAGAAAAAAGAGAAATAGAAATTAAATCGTTAGATGAAGTAATGAAAAATAGAAATTTAATTAAACCAATTTTAGCTAAAATTGATGTCCAAGGTTATGAATTGGAGGTTTTAAAAGGTTCTTCAAATCTCTTAAAAGAAATTAAGTATATTGTAATTGAAGTTTCAGAAAATAAGATTTATTCAGAACAAGCTTTGGCAAGTAACATCATTGAATATCTTAATAATATGAACTTTAAAGTCTTAAATGAAACAAAAGAATCTAAAATACCGGGGACTGAACTAAAACAAAAAGATATCTTATTTATAAAAAAATAGATGACAAAATTATAATATATTCTTTCTAATCCAGCTAAATTCCATCATTTTGAAATTGGAAAAGTATTATATAAACAAAACCAACTCAAAAAAATAATTTGTGGTTATCCTTGGTTTAAATTAAAACACGAAAGTATACCCAAAAAACTTGTTGCATCTCATGGATTTTTAAGAATTTTACGAGAACCAATACACACTAGCACTTACTTTGAAAAACTAGATAATTTTTTAAATATATTAAATTCAAAAAATATTGACAGAGCTACCTGTTATCATATTGATCATATTAGTGACGCAGATGTTCTTGTTGCACTTTCCGGGAGTGGACTTAACTCTGGAAAAAAAATGGTAAAAAATAAAAAAATTTATATTTGTGAAAGATCTTCTTCACATATAGTTTTTCAAAATAATATATTATCAGACGAGTATAAAAAATATACTAATAAAAATTTTAAAATAGATAGTTGGTTTATTGAAAGAGAATTAGAAGAATATGAAAATGCAGATATAATTTTAGTTCCTTCTATTTTCGTAAAAAAAACTTTTAATCAATTTAATATAAATAAAGCTAAAGTTTTAAATTTTGGTGTCAATACCCAGAGCTTTTTTAAAGATTGTAATATTAAAAAAAGTGAAAAATATTTTGATATTCTCTTTATCGGGCAAATTTCTCTTAGAAAAGGACTACATTATTTAATTGACGCATCTAATAAATTTAAACATCCTAATAAAAGATTACATATTGTTGGATCTCACACTTCTTCTTTAGATAAAGATTTTTTTAAAGATAAAATAAAAAATGATAAAATAATATACTATGGTCATGTAGATTACCTAAAACTAAATAATTTATATAATAAATCGCATGTTTTTGTGTTACCAAGTATTGAAGAGGGATTTGCTACGGTTATTCTTCAAGCTATTGCAGCGGGGTGCCCTGTAATTGTGTCTCAAAATACTGGAGCCTCAGAATTTGTTGTAAATAATAAATGTGGCTTTTCTATACCAATTAGAGACGATGTTGCAATTGTTGATAAATTAGAACTTTTAGCAGAAAATAAAAGTTTATTAGAAGAATTCTCAAATAATGCAGAGAACTGCATGACAAACAATACATGGTCTAATTATGTTGATAGACTTGATGATTTGATAATTGAACATAAACAGAATAAATAATTATTTCCTAGAAGAATAAAATTTCTCAAAGAAAAATTTTATTATAAATATAAATAATAATGATTGTAGAATTGTTCTAAATGGAAGCTCAATCCATACATACGCATCTTTTGCAGCTATGAAATTTAATACACCTGACGAAGTTGTAAAAATAAAAATAAAAATGTAGGGACTAAAGTATTGTCTTTTATGATCATAGAAAGAGTCAAAAAAAATAAAACTTGGAATAAACAAAAATAAAAAAATTAAATATGTCCAATTACCAAACATAATAAATACCGAAAATAATCCAGATCCAATGCTAAAACTATCAAATTCAAAATTGATCTTACCGTACAAATAACTTGCAGTTGTAACTCTTATATAATTCTCTTTATTAAAGTTATTAAAAAATAAATTAATTATTGGTTGAGGCAATATTGATATTAACTTATTTTTTTGTAAATTTTTGAGACTATTTATTTGTGATATTGATAATGATTTTTTTATATAACTGTAATTATCATGAATAAGTAGAAAATTCATTCTATTAAAAATTGTACTCTTGTAATAGTCCTCAGCAAAAAAATTTCTATTTGATACTTGGTCTGTTTCATTTTCATATTTAGAAAAATCATCTTTAGAAATAATGCTATTCAATAGAACAGTGAGATTTTCAAGAGGGGTTATGTTTTTTTTATCCTCTTTTTGTTGTATAAAATTTTTAGATATATCTTCCACAACATTAATAGAGATAAAACTTATAACTAAAATTAAAGTAAATTGAAAAAAAGAATTTCTTTTTGATTTTATTTTATCAAACAAAAATCTCAGAAATATTAATATAAAAGCTAATAAAAAAGGATCAAATAAAGTTGCTCTGCTGTTCCCTGTAAAAGCTATAAAAATTATACAAATAAAAGATAATATAAAAAATATATAATTTTTTTTTGTTGTATTAACTTGAATTAAATCATCTGAAAAAAAAACTACAATTGGCATTAGATAACAAAAACTTAAACCATTAATAAAATCTCTAAATAAATTAGGCCCAGTAGTAGTTGAGTACTGATTATCAAAGAGTTGATTATAATCTAAATACAAAATTCTTCCCATTAAAGCAATAAATGAAATTAAATAAAATAAATTTATATTTTTAGTATCAAAAAAATCTTTTTTAATTAAAAAAAAATTTAATGATTCTTTTATATTATTTGAATAATAACTTTTTGTGTAAAAAAAGTGACTTAAAATAAATAATAGATTAAATATACTCAAATTTACCACTGTGAAAAGTGGCATTTCTAAATTTTCTGTTATTAGAGAAAATTCAAAGCTTTTAAAATAAAGTGCATTACCCAAATTTAAAAAATATGAAAAAAAAATCATCAATAAACTAATTGGATATTTAAAAAAAGTTTTATTATTTAAGCAATAAATAGTGGTAATTATGTTTGAAAAAAAAATAATTAAAATAACAAGTAACTCATTAATAGTATTAAAAATTAATAATTGATAAAACAATGCAATGACCGAAGTTATGTAGATCAATCTTTTGATATTGTTTATGTTTTTATAATTCAATTTTTTTCTCGTTAATAACAAGTTTGTATATTATAATTTTCACAGTTTACATTAATAACATAATTAATAATAATTCTAATAATGAAAATTTTATTTATTGGTCCACATAAACCTCATAACAATGATGCTCACATTCAGTACCTTATACTTAAAAAAAAATATAAAAATGTCGATATTATCCATGCTTATAAATCTTTTTTCTTTCCATTTATTTCATTAAAATTATTTCAACATATAAGTCCGAAACTTTTTTTACCCTTTATAGATAATTATATACTTACAAGAGTAAAAAAAAAATATGATCTCATATATGTAAAAGTAGGCGAATTAATAAGCGAAAAACTAATTTTAAAATTAAAAAACAAAACTAAAAAAATTGTTTTTTATTGCAATGATAATCCTTTTGTTAAAAGAGATAAAAATAAATGGATATTATTTTTACGTGCAGCAAAATATTATGATTTAATTGTTTACCATGATTATTCTAGAATAAAGTTATCAAAAAAAATGGGACTAAAAAATAGTCTACTTGTTACACCTCCTTATGAAAGAAAAATACACCGTAGCCAAAAGTTATCGAATTTTGATAAAAAAAAATTTAAAAATGATGTTGTTTTCGTTGCAACATGGTCTCCTCAAAAAGCAATTTTTTTGAAAAAATTAATGGACCTTGGTTTGAATGTAAAAATTTATGGTGGATTGTGGGATAAAGACCCTAATTATCAATCACTTAAATCAATAACTAAACTTTGTCATTTATCAGGCAAAAACTATTCAAAAGTTATCCAGAGTGCTAAAATAGCATTATGTCTTTTTGCTGAGGGAAACTTAGATACTATAACGACTCGATCGACAGAAATTCCTGCTATAGGAACTTTATTATGTTCACTTAGAACAACTGCTATGAAAAATATTTTAATAGAAAACAAAGAAGCTATTTATTTTAATAATCCAAATGAATGTTTTAAAAAATGCAATTTTTATTTAAAAAATTACAAAGCTGCAAAAAAAATTGCACGTAAAGGTCATATTAAAATAACAAAAGTTTTAAAAATTAGCAATGATGATTTACTAAAAAAAATTATTAATAAAGTTTTTGAAAAATAAAATGAAAGTTAAATATTATAAAAATTTTATTGAAGACTATAGTCCAAGTATGGATCAATACGCTCAACAATTAATTCGTTATCAAAAAAATTATTTTAAAAATTTAGATATTAGCTCTTATCAACCAACGTTGAGTTCTTTATCGAAGTTTATTCCTTCAGATATTTGGAAATTAAGATATTCAAGATATATCTCATATCCACAGCAATCAAAAAAATTACCAAGACATGACATAGCTCATATTTGTGATCAACAATATGCTCATCTTTATCCTTATTTAAATAGTAAGTTAAAATTTATAACAGTTAACGATCTCAATCCTATAGTTTTTCAGGAGAAGTTGAGTCATAATCCAAAATTAATTAAATTTTCACTCAGAAGCTTAAAATTTTATACAAAGGTATTTGCTATAAGTAGTAATACAAAAAAAGACATAGTAAAATTTACGGATTGCCCAGAAGAAAAAATAGAAGTTATAATGAGGGCTATAGAACCATTTTTTAATAATGATTCAATTGACAATAAAATTACTGCTAAAAAATATAATATACCAGCTAATAAAAAAAAAATTTTAATTTCTGGAAATGCTTACTATAAAAACAATTTTATTTCTTACAAAATTTTAGAAAGATTAATTGAATTGAATCAAAATATTGTATTAATCCATGTTGGAAGTAATAATTATAAAAATAATATTTCACTGAAATTAGAAAATAATATTATTAGACTACCTTTTGTTGAGAGAGAAGAACTTCCAAATATTTATAAACTTGCTGACATATTGCTTTTTCCATCAATTTATGAAGGATTTGGATTACCAATATTGGAGTCAATGAGTTGTGGAACACCAGTGGTGTGTAGTAACAATTCCTCTATTCCAGAAATAGTTGGTGACGCAGCCTTAACAAATGACCATGATGATGTAAGTTCTTTTACTAAAAATATATTGAATTTATTTTCTAATAATGAGCTATATAAAAAAATGATAGACAAAGGTCTCTCAAGATCAAAATTATTTAGTATTAATAAATTTCACCATAAGTTAATTGAGATATATAAAGATGAATTAAATAGATTAAAATAAGTATATAATTTATGCACATTAAATATATTTTAACTCATCCTATTCAATATCAAGCTCCTCTTATTAAGTATTTAACAAAAAAAGGAATAAAAATTACAGTTCTATATAGGAGTGATTTTTCAACAAAAGAATTTTTTGATACACAATTTAAGAAAAAAATTAAATGGGATTTTGATCTTTTAAAAGGATATAAATATAAATTTTTAAATTATATTGGACCAAATAAAGTAACTTTTTTTTTACCGTTAACTACAGATTTTTATAAAAATATTTTTACTGACAACACTGATATTATTTGGATACATGGAATTAAAAATTGGTATAATTTGTTAATTATAATTCTTGCTAAATTTCATAAAAAAAAAGTTTTTATGAGAGATGAGTCTCATTTACTTATTAAAGGAGCTCATAAAAAAAGAAATTTTACAAATAAAATTTTTAATTATTTTTTTTATAAAATTATGGACAATTTTATAGATGCTTATTTATCGATTGGTAAAATTAATAAAAAATTTTACTTAAAAAACAATATTAATAAAAAAAAAATTTTTAGTGTTCCTTATACTGTAGACAATGATTTTTTTTTACAAAAAAAAAAATAAAAAAAAATAAAAAAATAACATTTCTTTATGCGGAAAAATTTACTTTTTCTAAGAAAGAAAAT
>Ga0114998_10001338_pt1 | contig 18871 bp, 17 predicted proteins | sample ArcticOcean_MG_C_5_FD_87044 | JGI IMG/M metagenome (GOLD analysis project Ga0114998, IMG submission 87044) | Marine microbial communities from western Arctic Ocean - ArcticOcean_MG_CB4_138 | ecosystem: Environmental > Aquatic > Marine > Oceanic | place: Arctic Ocean: Canada Basin | collected...
ATGTGGTGATTGGGAAATACGTACCTTCCTATTTTCGCAAGCGGCGGCCGTCCCGGAAACGCCGCGCTGAAGTTCGCACGCGAAATATCCTCCCAGTTTGGCGCCAGCGTGCCGTTCGCGTGGTACCTGTGAGTGTTACACGATAAGTGGTTAACGTCCCGAATCGTGAGTATGGTGTACCGTATATCGCGATGTATGTACTGTGTATCGTGATGTATGTGCTGTATGCGCAAACAGGGCACTTACCGGTCAGGACACGCCAGGTTCAAACGGCGCGTTTCCGAACACGTAGCGCCCGGCCCGAAAAACAGGTGGCCGTTTTTAAACACGGCGCGGTACAAATCCGTGGCGAACAACTGTTTGGGAACCGAAAGTGTCAGTCGGTCGTGATGTGTGTTACGTAAACAGGGAAGAGGGATAGCCGTCCCTTCGGAAAGGACGAGTATATCGCGATGTATGGACAACATTCACCAGCTTCGGTAAAACAGTCTTGTAGTGCGGTGCAGTACTCCCTGACAATCGGTAAGAGTCGTGTAGTGCGGTCGGGGGATTCGGTAAACGTTCGCGGGAAAGGCCGTTGGAAAGGCCGCACCTCGAAGCCTTGCGCGAGCTCGGTTTCGATTGCGTGGTCGTCTTCTTTGTCGTACGAGTCCGAAGACCACCCCTCCCCGTCCCAGCCCCTTTCAAACGGGAACCCCTCGGGCTGCGCCGGGAACAAAGCCGCGGTCACGTCCAGGGCTGGGTTTTGGTTTTCCTGGAACACGGACTGGTCCGTGGTCAACACGTCCTGTTTGGAAAAAAGAAGGGTGTCAGTCTTGTAAACGCAAACAGCGTTGGGATTTGGGAAAGCCCCAAGGCCGTACCTCCCACACAAACTCCCCCCCGTATCCGGACGAGACGCAAAGCGCGGTTTTCGAGGGACAGCCCGCGAGTAGCTCGGCTCGTGAATCTAACGGGTTGGCGTCGATCAACTCGGTGGTGGTTTCTGAAAGCGACTGCGCGTTGCTAAAGTCGCGTTCGTCCCTGAACGAAACCTCCGGGAACTGGCACGAGTAACGCCGAAAGTGTCAGTCTCTCGTGATGTGTATTCTGGGATCTGGAAGGGTACAGGGGTGTGACCTCTGGTAAATTGACACAGTACTGTGTCTTTTTACCACAGTACTGGTAAGAGTTACGGAACGTGGTAAACAGTTAACGGTCAAAGAGGGGCGTTAATCGCGTACGGCGGAACGTGGTAAACGGGAAAGCCCCGCACCTGATTCGGCGCGAGCGCGCCGTACCGCGACCGCGCGTCCCCGACCGCGTTTGATGAAAAGTTCATGACGCAAAAATCGCCATTTGAATCCCTTTTCGGGACCTCTATGTTCCAGTTACCCGGGGTGGGGGGTGCGGGGGGGTGCGGGGGGTTGGGGGGTGGCGGCGGCGACGGCGGCGGCGACGGCGACGGCGGCGGCGTCGGCGGTACCGGCGGGTCGAACGGCGGCGCGGGGAACGGGGGTGGGCTCGGCGGACTCGGAGGTGGCGGGGGGTCCGTTTGCGGTGCCACGTGTTGCGGCACGAGCATCACGAGAAGAACCACCAGCGCGTGGACCGCCCATGATGTGGACACACGTGGACGCCGGTGTTGACCACGAAATCGCGGACACCGCGAACCCAACCCACACGCAAGCGAAACGCGAGCCCCCATGTTGGGACCCATCCCCGACCGGAGTTTCCGGCCGGACTCCGTCTGCTGTGTGTCAGTACCAGCCATGACACCGCTCATGCGTGTGCGTGTGTGCCAACGCCAGCGTCTCCGTGTGTCCCGCGGTGGCTTGGCATGTCTCACCGGCGTTCAGATTTCGTGGGAGGTGCCGACGTCCCCAAGCGTCGAACGAACGATTTCCTCCGTCGCACAGCACACGCGGTGTCCTCAGTGCGCGGACAGACGAGGTCACGTCCGTTTCAGTCGCGCGGGCGTGGCAACCGCGACGGGGCACCTGTGCCGCGCGGTATGGTGGTATCTTCGTAGGCATCTGGCCAGGGAGCGTCGGCTTCGAGCGCATCTTCAATCTTGGAACACACAAAGGCACAACGGAAAACAGAGGTAACACCGAACGCGCCGCGCGCCTCTTTTCCTTCCTCGGCCGTTTTCGAACTCAAACAAAGCGTTTTGTCCTCGATCGAGCCGAGTTTCTCGCCGTTTCTGGGACGCACCGAAAAAGGCAATCAGTTGCGGGTGCGCGCCCGAGTGAAGGGGCGCGATGGCGCGGTGTCATTACGACGCGAAACACGACGCGAAACCATCCGCGGAGTCACGTCCGGTCCGGAAAACCTCACCCCCCCAGAATCGAACCAGCTCGACCTCCGACTCCTCCGACGAGTTCCGATGGATGTGCGCGCACGCCGCATTCGTCCCGACTTTAGTTTTGTCCCGCATCGCGTCGAACCCAATGGCCAAGGCGGAGGCGTACCAAGAAACGTTCCCCGCGGCGGTGCTTTTCGTGGACATCGCGGGGTACGTGCGCTTAAGTGGGGCGACGCACGCTGGCGTGGCACGCCGTGAGACGCGGCTGGGGATCACGTCAAGAGGGTGGGAGAAAAACCGGGGAGGAGACAACGACAAAAGGTGTGGAAAAAAAGACGACGACGACGAAACCGAAGCGCGATCAAAAGAAAACTCTTCCTCGCGCGTCGCCGGCCTCGCAGGCGAGGCCATGAGGGACCTCGTCAGTGCTTGTTTCGCCTCCGTAGTGTCCACGGTGCACAAACACGGCGGGGACGTTGTTAAGTTCGCAGGCGACGCGTTGTTCGCGGTGTGGAAGGCGGAGCCCCGGTTTGGCGAAACCCTGGGCGAAGCGTGCTTGCGCGCCACGCAGTGCGGCGTGGAGATCCAAGACGCATCGCAAAGCAGTAAAGCAGTGTGCACGGCACGGCAAATCAGTGTTCGTGACGAGCCTTGTGAAAGGCGTTACGAGAAAGATATCCCTCCAAAAGCGTTACATCTGAAAGTCGTCGTGGGCGCCGGTACCGTAAAAGGCATTCACGTCGGCGGGGTGGATGACCGGTGGGAGTATTTGATTTCGGGCGACCCCGTGGCGCAGATCGGCCGGGACCAGAAAATCGCGACGCCGGGCACCGTGGTGGTGTCAAGGGAGATGATGCTGTTGGAAACAATGCGCGACCACTGTGTGGTGGTGGAGGTGGGGTGCATGTTGGATGCGACGGTGGACGCGGAGGAGTACACGAATGGACGTGAAGTGCGCGACACGGAAAAGACATCACAGGATCCTCACGAGACCCAGGGTAAGGTTTTGAGTCGTTCGCGATCGGGGAAAAGTATCTTCCCGTTATTTTCGGGAGGGTCCATTGGCACAAATGGCAGTGGGTTGTTCTCCCCGCGTTCCACGCACGGGTTTCGCCGAAAATCAACCGAAACCGCGTTCCGGGTCACCGGCTTGACCAACGGGTTCGACGACGCGCCCGTGGAGTATTTCTTCAAACCCCGACGCGGCGTAAACCGCGAAGCGATCGTCAAACGCGTTCTCGACAAAGACAAAGATTTACTGCAACCGTTAATCAAAGCAGTGTCAAGGTACGTCCCGAAGTGCGTAACCACCGCGAGCCAGGAAAACACCGGACGCGGCGGGCTTTCTTTGTACCAGAACATGTGGCGCGGCGAAATCAGGCGGTGCGCGGTTGTGTTTCTGGACGTGCGCATGTCCAACGTATCGGAGGTGGAATTTGTTCGTAACCGATGTCTTCTCCAGGCTTCTTCAACCGCGATGGAAATAACCCAAAAAACGCTAAAGCGACTGGACGGCAGTTTGCGACAGTTCCTGGTTGATGACAAAGGAAGCGTGATAATCGCGGTTTTTGGGTTACCCGGGATGGCGCACCACGACGACGCGGAACGGGCGGTGAGGTTCGCGACGACAACGATTTCGTGGCTTGAAAAAAACGGCGGCCTGAAAAACGCCAAAGCCGGCGTTACGTTCGGGGACGTTTTCTGCGGAGCGGTGGGGCCGGCGACCAGGTACGGCCGTACGGTCTTTCCCAAATCCGACACACACTGTTTGCCGCCCCTGGGCGAACGCACTACTCGTAACGTATTACGCAGTTGCCAGTACTGGCAACTCTAAACCCCAAATACATCACAACCCGACTGTTTGCCCATACAGCACACAAACACCCCGTACGTCGCCCAACAATGGACTCGGGACGGAAGGGACTGACACTTTTCCAAACCCGACCAGGTGCGAGTACGCGGTGTACGGCGACGCCGTGAACACCGCGGCGCGTTTGATGACCCACCCCCGAAACGAATGTGTGCTGGCGTGCGCGGCGACGAAACAGGCGTGCGAAGTATTGTCCCGCGATTCCTCATATTCCTCATATCGTTTCCGCGCCGAACCGGTTTCTTTGCGGCTCAAGGGAAAAATCGGCCTCACCGAGACGTTCGCGCCCGTTCAAAAAGACGAAGAAAACCTCGACACCCTCAGGGACAAACGCCCTCAAAAAAAACTGAAAGCCAAGCCAGTCCCCCCGACCACCAAATACACCGTGATGGATACTTTGCCGCCCCAGTTGCGTCGCCTGACCGTGTTGGCGTCGGCGCTTGGCGAAACCTTCGGGTTCGACGTGCTGCTCGCCGCCGCGAACGGGATTCAGGCGCCGGCTGACGCGTTCACCAGGCGCGACGTTCGAGACTTACTCGAGACGAACATACTGCAAGTGGCGGTGGATGATGGTTGTGGATGTTGTGCGTGCGCATGTGAGACCGCCACGGTGCACTGTTACGAACCGGTATCAACCGAAAGCACTCAAAACGAAACCTCCGCCGCCGACGTATCAACCGTCACGCACGCGACGGTTTCGTTTGACGCTTGTGATACTGTTGGTACTTGCAAAAAAGGTTGGGACGACGACAAACGCTCTGTCGACGATACACGAAAAGCACCGCAGCAGCAGGTTCTTCTAACGTTCACCGACCCCTCCATTCGCGCCGCCGCCGTGGGAACCCTGACCTGCGCCGTGCGCGCCCCCGCGAACGCCACGGCGGCGCTGTTTCTGGAAAGATTTTGCGTTGGTAACACTTGCGCACCACACACAGCAACAACGACCGCCCGCCTGCTCCCAGTCATCGCTCATCACTGGACCTCGGCCGGGTTTCCGCGCGACGCAGTGCGGTGCTTGGCGCGACTGCTAGTTCTGGAAAAGAAAGTTCCCGGGAACTGTGTGCACAAAATAGCGCGCGCCGCCCTGGACGTTTCAATCGCCAAGCTTTCGCTTTTCGACGACACGGGAGCTTTCCGTGATGCATTGGCGGCAGTGGAAGCGGTTGATGAGTTAGAAGAACTGGATAAACTGGATAAACGGATAGTTACACACAGCAACACAAACTTGGGGTTCATGGATTTGTTGCGGAAAGACGGACGGGCGTTTGACTCGTTACAGCGAGCGGCGCGGGTGGTTAAGAAACGCGACGCGCGCGGAACGTGCACGGGGTGCGTCCCGAGGTGGTTCGTTTGGGGAACAGTAAAGACCCGTGCGAGGTAGGAGGTAGGAGGTGGAGATGTGTACTTATGTACTGCTGCTAAAGCAATACACCGATCGTTTACTAGCACTACTGCTAAAGCAAGTCCCGTCGATCAAACCGCCGGCGACTACCCGCCGAGTAAAGCGATCCATTACCAGGACGGGTACTACTACTACTATTCACCAACCTAAAGCAACACTAACACTAAAACCACCCGCAACTACCCACTGCCGAAATCGATCCGTTACTAGTACTAGTACTACTACTACCCACCCCGACCTAAAGCAAGTCGTCGTTCAAGGCTTCGCTTCGCATTCCGCCGTACTCAAACGTGGGCGGCGGAACGGGGCCGAAGTCGTCGAAGGGCGTTTCGAAGTACCCCAACACTTTCGGCGACCGGTTCCGGAGTACCGGGACTTCCGCCCAGCCTAAACATCGGCGTATTCGCACTAGCGTTTTCTCCACCTCAGAGGTTCCGGGAAACGTTAATAGACCTAATAGACCAGGCGATCCCCGGATGGTTCCCCGCACTTCGCACACGGCGTCGTTCTCGCCCCTGGCCAGGAACTCCAACACCACGGCGCCGTCGTTAGTCGGTGACTCTACTGTACCGCTCTTTTGTGACTGCTGTTTGCTCCTTGCCGCCCCGAGGCTGGCCCTGATGTACCCTATGTCCGTGTCGTTGACTTCTACGTATCCCCCGTTTTCCTCAATCGCGTTTCGTATCGCGTCAAGCGCATCTTTCGTGTCAAACACCTCGCGCCCGAACTCCCACGGCGCCGCGAAGTAAACCGCGCGGTCGTCGAACGTGGAGCGACACGCAGACGTACCGAACCCCTCGCACCGGCCCAAAGTGCCGTCCACCACGCCCTCGCAGGAAGAGCACGCGGGTTCGTTTGGTGTGTCTCGTGCCACGGCGACACCTGTGGTGGTCAGAGAGGCGACGACAGAGGAAAAGGCGAACAGCGACTCGCGGCGGCCTCCGGATGTGTTGGATGGGTTTTGCCCATCCACAGTGTGCACTATCCCCACCTGATTCCTGCTCGAGGTCGATGCGGAGACGTTTCGGGCGGTGGCGCGCGCGACGTGCGCGGTGGACGTGCGCTTAGCTACGCGCCGCGGCCCGAACGTCGGCGAAGACGCGGGCACGGTCAGCATGCCGACCGTAACAACGACGCGCGGGGTGGTGCGGAGGCGTGTGCCGCGGTCGAGCCGAAGGTGCCGTATCCTTGATGAGTGTCGATGTTATGATGTTCGTCTTGCGATGAATTTTTTCGGGACGAGTCAAAGCACTTCTTGAAAAAGTCAGGGTTTGGATCGCACCGCCTCATCACCCGCAACGGCGCACTCGGCCCTTCTGCCAGGTTCGGTGGAAGTCGCGCCTGTCCTGAGAACGGCCCGTATCCATTCAAGGACGATGCCCACACTAGCGCCACTCGTCGTGGAGTACTGTGCTTTGTGCACGTGCCCCCTGGAGTACTGCGAAAACGCGGGGTGCAAACGCGTTGCGCTTGCGCTTGAAAAAGAGATGGCCGATGTTTCGGTGAGCGGCGCGAGTGGTGAGGAGAAACCCGCCGAGAGCGGCAAGACAGAGACTGAGCCCAAGACAGATGCTGATGCTGAGCCCAAGAAGGATGACAAGAAGAAAAAGTCCAAAGCCAAAGGCGTCACCATCACGCGCACCAACCGGAACAAAAAGAAAACAATCACCAACGTCGCCGGGTTCGAAAACTTCCCCGAGGTTGATATCAAAGGTACGTATTTCCCAAAAAGGAAGTGCACTGCATACATCACATACGCACTGTTTGCGGAATACGAGTTACGAACATCACGACCGACTGACACTTTCTTGTTAATCTCAAAGACGCGTCCAAGAAACTGGGTAAGAAGTTCGCGTGCGGCGCTTCCGTTACGAAGGGCGCCACTGGGAAGGACGAAATCGACATCCAGGGCGACTTTTCCGACGCAGTCGCCGAGTTCATCACCGCGACCTTCGGAGTGGACCAAGAGCTGATCAAGCTGGTGGACAAGGGGAAGTAATAGGTGTACGGTAAAGTAGTTTAGGGTGGTGTTTGGAGTATCTTATTAGACTACAATTGTATTCAAAGATTGCCAAAAAAGAAGTGCCGAAAGAAGTATTGCCAAAAACTGCTACCTTTTTGAAGGTACACATTCAATCGTATCCCTTACCATCCCTAATTGCCCACCACCCCGCTCGCTCGCTAATACCCCGACTCCTTGTTCACCAGGTTCCAGGCTGGGGCGTTTAAGGAGTCTCCAGTTTGTTCAACAGGCTCGCCTAAATACGCGCTTACGTGCTGTTTAAACACACGTAAAGTCAAGTCGAAATAGTCGTCCGTTAAATCCGCGGTGTGGAAAGAAAGGAACACGTTTTCCATTCCCCAAAGCGGCGACTCGCTCGGCAGCGGTTCCGTTTTCGTCACGTCCAGGGCGGCGCCCGCGATTTTATTGGAGGTCAGCACCTCGATCAGCGCGTCTTCGTCCACGCAGGCGCCTCTTCCCACGTTAACAAACACCGACGTTGGTTTCATGTTTTCGAAAATTTCGCGCGACATCAAGTTTGTTGTCTCGGGCGTGTGCGGCGTGGCCAACACCACGAAATCGCAGCTCGCGACTTGCGTTTTCAGCGTTTCCGGGGTCAGTTTGTAGCACATATCGATGAGCTTGGATTTCACGTCCCCAACGCTTTTCCCTGGGTCCCTGCGCATCCCCACCACCCGCATCCCAAGCGCCTTGGCGCGCACCGCCACCGCTCTGCCTATGTCCCCGTATCCCTGAGATATAAGAAAGAAAGTGTCAGTCTCTCGTAACGTGTATGAGTAAACAGTCAGGGTAATAGTCCCTTCTGGTACGAGTATGGGCAAACTGGGAGGCGGGACGTGGTGATTGGGAAAGTTCCGTACCGCGATCAAAACGGTTTTCCCGGCGAGCATCCCGACGGGCGCGCGCGTCCACTCTTTGTTTTTTTGCGAAACTCGCATCGCGTTCGCATGTTTGTTGAACCAAAGAAACGAAAAAACACTCCACTCTCCGAGTGACGCGCTGAACGCGCCTTTCGCGTTGGTCAGTGGAGTTTGTGAATTAGCAATACGAGCCTCCTTTAACAAGTGCTCCACACCGGCGCTCGCGGCGTGCATCCATTTTATGTTTTTTTGTACCGCCGGTTTGGTTAACACGTCGGCCATCACTTTGGCATCGCCGAACCACCACAAAAGCGCGACTGGATTACTGTTATCATTCTCCAACACCTCTTCTGGGAAGTCTTCAATGGCGCACCCTACGTGTACGTCGAATTTTTCGAGGGGCAGCACTTCGTTCGTGGTGGTTAACCGAGTGAGTTGGTCGCTGTTAACGTGTTGTTTCGACGTGATCACGAGCAAGGTTGTTTTCACGCCACGGGCGGGGACGGGGATCGATGGTGACCCGGCTGGGGATGCCATCGCCGTTGTCGTGCTTACGAGTGCGCGGTAGGTTGACGTCGAAGTAGGCACACGTGACTCTCTTCCTCTGCGTGACGGATGGAATAAACCGAGGCTGGTGGGCGCGGCTGCGTGGGCGTGAGCACGTCTCGCGAACGAATTTGGTACGGATGCGACCGCCGACGACACTCGGGCACGCGCCACGGGCACGGGTCGCGTGACGGCGGCTGCGGCGAGTCTCGCGGCGAACCGAACCGACATGCGCCGGTCGGAAACCGCGACTTCTTCGATGAAGCAGACGCGCGCCGTGTTGTGTCAGGTCAGGGAACGAGTCGAGGCTTCCGAGGAAGTTGGGATGAAGCAGAGATTATTGGGAAGAGCCGAGAAAATTTTCGGTATGCCATTTGTCAATCTAAATCGTAAAGCTCATCCCCCTCCTCACCAATCGCGTTGACCGCGGCTGCGGTGGTGCCATCACCCGTGTTGTCGCTTTCCGAATTTAAATTCGACCCGAACATCAAAGAGGCGTTACCCGAAACAAAATTCGCCCGCGCGGTTTCCTCCGCCGGCGAAAGCGACGACAAACTCGCAGCCAAAACAGTTTCCACGGAATGTTTCGAGGATGAGTTTTCACGTGACTGAATACCCATCGGTACCTCAGAGGAATCACGCTCTTGATAACTTTCTTTTTCCTTTTCCGACGTACAACACGCTTCCAAGACTCCCTGAACACTCGGATGCACGTACGGTGTTTTCAATTGTGTCATCAACAATCGCGCTTTGCTTTCGTCCGCGTCGTCGCTCGCCGAGAGCAGCGCCTTCTCCGCGTGCGCGGCGGCTTCGTCGGCTCGCCCTAATCGCCAAAGCGAAATGGCTTTCCGGAAAATGGTTTTCGTGTTGCCGCCCTGCATTTCAAGCGCTGACTCGCAGTCCATCAAAGCGGCTTCCGCGTGTGCGATGGATGACTCCAAAAGGGCGGAGTTTGAGTGCGTATGTTTTCCACCGCAAAAGTCGCCAAAACTCCTGGATTCCAAAACCCCGAAAGTGTCGCTGGACGAAACCCCCGCGTCGTACGAACCTCCCCGGGCTAAATAACACGCGGCTCGGTTCAAGTGGTACACCGCACGTCGGGGGGCTTCGTCGAACAAGCGGTGGTAGGAAACGGGCGCGTCTATGGCGTGGCTGTATTGTTCAATCGCGTCTGTGTATTTTTTCTTTTCGTAAAAGCCGTTTCCTCTTTTTTTGAAACCCTCGCCCGCGTCGGCGGTGTTTTCGGTTCTTTCGGTTTTGGAAACGGCGTCGTGACTTCCTTCCGAAACGGTAACCGAATCCGTGACGCGCATGCCGAGCACGACTTGCGTGGTGTTTTCGTGTGCTTCTTGAAGCGGTTTCGGTGTGGGGTTTTCGGTGGAGGGTTCCGCGTCATTCGCGTCGCCCTTTTTTTCAGCCGCCTCCCCGAACCTCGAAAAGTCCTCGAAAAGCGTTTTGGCCAACTGGACGTCCCGTTCCGAGTACTTTTCACTTTTCTCGTGGTCAGTTTCAGAAACGGTTTGCAAAACCCCGAGCAGCTCAAACGAAAGACGCAACACGTGTTCTCCCGAGTGTCGCACTCGTAGCCAGGAGAGGAAGAACGCGAATACGCGCAGGGCGTGTCCCGAGCCGCCGGGAAACGTGGGTTCGTTTTCGGGTGGCAAAATGTTGGCCGTCAAGTTTTGAATCAGTTTTGATTTCGCGAGCTCCAGCATGCGCGCGTGCATCGCTTTGTCTCTGGATGAGCTTTCCCGTGGAGGCTCGTGCCACGGGAAAACCGTTTCGTCCGTTAACAAGGAAAACGTCTCTATGGCTTGGCCTCGCAGGTGGAGGTTTTCGTGCCGCAAAAGCGGGACGAGCGCGCCGAGACCGCCGGCGCAGATAAAGCTTTCCACGAAACATCGGTCTTTGGAGTGTTTCAGAAACATTGACATGAGGAACGTGATTTGCGTGCGTCGCGCCGGGTGGTCATCAGGCGCCCCAGGCGGTGCCCCTCTAATTAACCCAGGATAAAGCTCCGCGTCATCTTTGTTTGGCCAGTAAATAAGCTGGCGCAGACGGTCAGGGGTACAGTTCTGCCGTAACACGGCTTCGGCGGCCGCCACGGGCGGGCGGTCGTACTGCCGAGTAAGGCCGGCTTTTATGGAAGCAGAGATGTCGTCGGGTGAATCGGACGACGCCGCGACTTCCAGGAAGGCGAGGAACCGCGAGTCCCTCTCGGAAGGAGGCTCGTCACCGGGAGGGGACATCGTGGAGGGTGTGCGCCGTCCACCTCGACGCCGCCGGTCGCGAAGAGCACTCTGGCGGTCACAGATCATCGTCGGCATCTAATAAAAGTGGCAACGAAGAGGACCGAAAAAGTGGAGATTTCGAAAAGACGGCACCCTCCTTCCACTCGAAGCGCCCGACACAACGCCCAACACACACTCCGCGATTATGCGCGCCGCTTTCCTCAGCGGCGGTGTGGCGTCGCCGCCGTGCTTCATGCGCCGTGCTCCGCACCCGAGAAAATATGTGGTGTGGGACTGCGCTTGCGCTCGACGCGTCTGTCGAACTGCCGCGGCGTCCACGTCGATGACGTCGACGGATGGAGAATTGGAATTGAACGCGTACGACGTGCTCGGGGTGGACGTCACGGCGTCGCACCGCACGGTACGGGACGCGTTCCGGCGAAAAGCCAAGGACGCGCACCCCGATCGCGGGGGGACGAGTGAGGGGTTTGACGCGTTGAAACGCGCGCAGGACGTGCTTATCGACGACAACGCAAGGGCGAAACTGGATGCGAAGTTGATGGACGTTTCGATCGGGTCGTTGTCCCTTGAAGAGCTGAAGTGGAGCCGCGAGCTCGTGCGTCTTGCCGAGGAGGAGGAGGCTGGGGAGGTACGTGGTGCGGAGGCGGTTTTGGCCTCCGCGCGGGCGTACGCGGTGGCGGAACGCGCGCTTGCGCAGATCGCGGTGAAGAAGAAGAAGGATGCGGCCAAACTCGCTGAAGACAAAAAAACACAACTGCTCTCGTTAGCGGCGACCAAGCGACGCAAAAACGCGCAGATGGCGTCGCAAAACGACGCCAAAGGCGAGGACGCCACTGCGACGTTGCTACTGACACCGGAAATGCTAGATACGGTATTTCAAGATGGCGGTAAAGAATCTGCGCTCGGACGAGACGGAACAGACACGGGTCGTTCGGCGGGGGGGGTGTCGGTGGACGCGACGGTGGAAACAAACTGCCCCAAGTGCCACGGGTGGGGGGAGAAGGAAGGGCACTGGACCATGGCGATTGACAAGCTGTGTGTGAAATGCGACGGGTTCGGAAGAGTCGCGGTGACAAGAAAAGTGAAAGTTTCACTCCGAAAAGGAATCGCGGATGGCGAAACCGTCACCGTGTTTGGCGCCGGCCACGCGGGGTACCGGCGAATCGCAAACGCGCTCGGGGCGATGGGCGACGCGGGCGACGCCGGGGACCTTTTAGTCAAGGTGCGCGTGCTGAAGGAAGGACGGGTACTGTGATTGAGACTGAGGAAATTGCGGGCGCGGTTTACATTTCACGCGTTTATATTAATAATCCGAAACGGGAAAGTCACCGCCGTTCGTCTTGACGCTCCACGCCGCGAAGGTTTCTTTTTTTGTAAAGGCGCGACTTTTCGCAGAGTACGCCGTCGCCGCGTTTTTCAAAGAAAAGTACGACGGGACGACGTACGCGTTACCAGCCGGGTGGTCAGTAGACCCGGTATCAATTAGGTCGTGTGCGGTTACGTTTTTGCGTGACTGCGCGTTCACTGGAAGGAGATTCACCCACCCTGGCAAACCGACCTCCGTCGCGAGTTTCAAAAACCGTTTTCCCAAACTCTTACGGCTTACCCGCGAAACCGCGGCGGGTGATGAGTCTTTTTTCGCCTTCGAAAACCCGTTCTTCTTTCCACTCGCCCCGAGCGTCACCTCCGTTTTCACCGCCCCGTCTGGGTGCCACCGGTAAACCCAGTTGATGCTTGTGGGCGAGGAAACCCACCCCCTCTGTTGGCCCGACGTGCTACTCAAGTATGGAGGAGGGGGTGGGGAGAGAAACAGTTTTGGGACGGGGTCGTATGGGCGGTTACCCTCATCACACGACGCGCGCGGCTCCAATTCCGAATGTGGTCGTCCGAGGACGCCGCGACCCAACGCGCGCTGCAGCGCTTGGAACACCGTGGTTTCGTCGTTTTCGCGCCCCGAACTCGGGACTCGGTCGTTTGACGAGCCGGTACCTCCTCCTCCGAATGCAAACCCGCCCGACTCCGACGTCGCCGCTTCAGGTAACGCCACCGTTATCGTGTCTATTCGCAACGGGTCACGCAACAACATCGACACCAACCCCCCCTGGACGCCGCAAAAGAGCCACCGGCAAATTTTATCCGAACAACTCATGCAGTTCGTCGGGGCGCCCCGTCCAGGTTTCGTCCGGCACGCCCCGACGGCTTGGCGCGCCACTCGGTGTTCGGGATCCACCACCGGGGTATCATTGTTAGTATCTGCAGTGCCAGTAGCGCTATCCCCGGTCCTTTTGGTATCCCCCAAATCCCCAACAATATCCCCAGGTTGGGACATTATTCGCTTCGCGCCCGTGGCGCCGGCGCCGGCGCCCGACACGCCACCCGTTTTCGCGCGCTTCGATTTCTTACCCAAACCTGGGTCGTCGTCGGATTCGTCGCCGGTTCGAACCGTCGCCGAGTCTTTGTTTTCCTTTTTTTTTGAGGAAGACTGCAGGTAAAAAATAGACGCGTCCCCACAAGGTGACTGCGTTACGTACAAGTGCAGCTTGATTCCGGGCTTCAGCGCGAACGGGGGGTGGGTTTTCGCCGACGCGTCTTTTGCATTCGATTCTTCGGCTTCGGATTGTTTCGGCCCCGCCCACGTCACGATGGGCGGCGGTGGGCCTGACTGTTTACCCCTGACCGACCCAACATCCGACCCGCCATCGTCCCCCCCCAACACTCGGTCGAACTCGTCGTACAGAAAGTGTATCAGCGCGCGCCTCGCGAGCACCTCGGCGTGCGAATCGGCAAGAGACTCGCCTTTTACACACCGACTCGTCGCGGGCAAACATTTCGTGCCGGTGCCTAGTGCGACGACCCTCGGGGGCAAATCAGGGGCGGTGTCGTCCGTTATCGCGAAACCCGCGAGCAAGGTGTACTCCCCACCGGTTGGTTTGCCGCTTTTCGGGAGCGACGCGAACTTTCCAAGCACCGCTGTCGCGACCGAGGCGGACACCGTCTCGGGCGTCATGCGGACGCCCAAGTGAATGAGACGAGACGATGACCAAAACCGTCGTCCCTCGCTCCCTCCCGAGGATATTTTTGCCGCGTCAGCAACGACTTTCACTCTTCCGATAAGAGCCTCCTCGGCACGCGTACCCGCCACTGTTCGCAACGAACACGGCTCCGGTGAGTGAAGGGCGGTTCCGCGTGGAGTACTCCACGGGTTTGCAGCACCGACAGGCGTTCCACGGGAGAACGACCCACGTATCCGAAGTGTCGCCGAGAAGTGCCCTCATCACGAAAGATGACGAGTCACGCGTTTCAATTGTCCGCTTCCGGACTGTCATCACGCACCCGCTTGGCCAACAGGGTTCCACTGAATGCGCGGCGTTTCACAAGCTCCCAGGCCAGCACCCGACCTGGTCGACGACCCCTCACCATAAAAGCCTTCATCCCGTCCATGATCCCCAACCCCGCGTACCGGTGGGGGGACGACTTGAACCCGAACGCGCCACAGAAAGCCAGTCTCGATGACATGCTCGCGAAGAAGCACGGCAAGTGGCAAGTCGGGCACGAGCGCGGCGCGGACGATAAGGACACGCTGTGGCGAAAATTCAAAGCGAGGGACAGTAAGTCCGCTAGGGACTTGCTGGATAAGCTGCAAGACACACTTTATGTGCAGAACGAACAAGGGTGTCGAATTCGCCGGGAAACGCAAGGGATGTTTTACATGTGCTGCGACGGTGCGTATTTCCTTTCCCAAATCCAGGCACAACGTTTACAGCCCCTCTTTGACTGTTCGAGTGCACTACTAGTAACAAATGTTACAATTACATACATCACAAGTAGATGTTTTGCTCATACAGTACACCCATACCCCATACATCGCCCAATACAAGACTGACACCTTTCTTTTTATTTATCTCAGGCGTTCGCGTGCGTCTCAACGAACCGAAACGGGAAATCCTCGTGGAAATCCCCCTACCGAACGAAACCTACGCCGCGATCGAGAGCTGCGACCGGACACTCGCGCAGGTGGAGGAGACGTGTAAGGCCGGGAAGGCGAATTGAGGGGGGGGGGGGTGAGGAGTGGGTGAGGGGTGTCCTCGTTACTCGAGTAGCGAGTAGTGTACAACGTACATTGTTAAAGTAGCGCGTCAAGTTAGAGGTACGACAAGTTTGAGTTTGAGTGCACTGAAATTGTGATGCGTCCAATTCACTTTCGTCCCGACTATCGTCTCCTATGTCTCACATATCTACTGCGTCTCCGCTCGCGCGGAGGGAAGGGTATCCGCCAATGCGCGTTGCTGCCGTCGCAGTTCAAGCGCCTGAACCTCGGCTCGTTCGATGACGTCGAGCTGCGAAGCCCCCCAGTCTGCATCCGACCCTAAACTTAAGCTCCTTTTTCTTCTCAGCGATGCTCGGCGTGTGGTGACGCCGACGGACGCTGTCGTCGCCGGTTCCGGCGCGTCCATCGGCGACACGTGTTTTGTTGACACGTTCCGTGCTTCCCGCTCTGGGTTTTCCGTCAACAAACGAACGCGCGTACGAAGTGACGCGATGTCGACGCTACCGTTTACGCCGAAACCGGCGAGAAGCGCGCGCGCCTGTTTCTCCGCTTCGGGGGCGTTGCGGCCGGAGGGACCGGTTCTGTTTTTGCCAAAAGAGTTCATCGGCGTGGCTCTGGAGAGGTCGGTGAACGCAGCGACCCGCACGCCGTTGCGTGCGTCCAAGCGCGTGTACCTCAAATTCTCCAGGAAAACGGGAGTCGTGGTTGCTTGGTGTTTGTCGTTCTCAAACCCAGCCCCGCCGCCCCACTCCGTGGCGTCCACGAACGAACCCGGGTGCCGGCAGTCGATCTCCACGGCGAGCAAATCCGCGGTGAACGTTTTCGAGGACGCGTTTTGGCTGCCGAACCCGAGACTCACTGACGAGTGGTCAACAAGAAACACCCACTGAGACGTGGGCTTTTGTTTCGGTATCGGCGGCGATACGTAAACCTGATTGTAAAAGGGAAAGTGTCAGTCTTTCGGGTAATGTGTATGAGTAAACAGTCGTGGTAATCGGGCCGAACATTCGGGCGGAATTGGTGTTGGGAAATACGCACCACCACCGCCACGGCGTCGAACTCCTCGCCCAATTTAACCTTACCGTCGTCGTGGCCTTCGCTTAGGTCGCGCACCGTGCACAGCCGTCGCGGGACGGGCGACGGTGCCAAGTTACCTCGCTGCAGCGCCGAGGCCGATACACGGCGCCAACTGGAGCGCCTTCCCACGGTAAGCTCCAGACCGGGAGCTCCTGAGTTAAAAACACCACCACCAGAAGAGCTTCTTCCGCGGCAACTCACGTCGGTGATTTCCCAAACCGTGCCTTCCTCGATTGCAGAAATGGCGTCGGCGTCGACTTCGTACGCGGTGAGCAACGCGGCGCCGGTCCAGCCGTTTCGCTGGCCGTTCTTTTGACAAGGAGTCACACCGGAAACCTGTAGTTTCATCGACCGCGATGACCTTCGCTCAAGCAAACCGTTCTCCGTGAGCGCTTCACGAACCCGGTCTTCCGTCTCATCAAAGGTTTCGCCGTTTTCGCCGCGATGCGCAATCTTCTCGACCGCGACTGATCGCGCGTCATCCCACCGCCGTTGCGCCTTGACCTCCGCCGTTTCATTTCGGTGCACCACCTTGCCATCAGACCGCCCGTTTTCGATCCAGATCGGCGGGTACACGCGTTCGACGAACACTAAAAGTTTTGAAACCAATCCGCCGTCGGGTGTCACGTTTCGCAACGGAACCGCGACTGTTTTCTTTAGCGATCCGAGCTTCGCGTCCCACGGCGCCGGGCGCACCTGGTTCGCCCTCAGCGCTAGCCACAAGTCGTCCGCATCGGCGGCAAGAGGCCCAACTGGCTCGCCTTCCTTCGGCATCAGCTCCAGCCCCTGCACCAGAATCTTCTGCCCCACGCGCAGAGCGCCGCGCTTGACCAAGTCCGTTAACGTCTTGTCGCACCGCGCGGCGACGCCGTACCACCCGTCGCTGAGCTCGAGCTCGACGCATGTCCGTTCGTCGAAATCTCCCGTGACTGAGGTACCACTACCCGCACTAGTACCGGTCGGTACTCTTCGAACCGCGCTGACCACCAACACCGCGGGGGCGCTGGACGGCGTGTCCCTTTCCCACACGCGCCTCGTCCACGGCCGTTTCGCGCCGAGGATTTCGCGCTCGTACTTGTACAGCAACCTTTGCGTCACGGCATCAGCGGTGAGTAACCCTTGGGTTAGTTGGGACGGGAAGGACCGCGTGACACAGGAGTGGTGCCATACAACGAACCGCACCGCGTTCACCACCCAGTCCATATCGAGCAACCGCGCGACGCAACCCGCGGTCAGCATTCTTTTGTGAAACCCGCCGGAACCCACGACGCCGCCGGTGCCGTCGGGCACGCGCCATCCCACCGCGGTGTCGCTGTTGTTACACGAAAAGGGTCAGTCTTGAGTGTACAGGTAGCCTGTATGGGCAAACAGTGCACTTGTGATGTATTTGTAAGAGTTGCCAGTACGCCAGTGAATGTTACCACGCTTCCTTTAAGTCCTTTAAACAGTGTTTGGATTTGGAAAAGTCCCGTCCGGCCGTACCTGGTCATGGCCCATATTTGCGGAGAAACGGAGTGCGCGCTCGGGGTGCGCTCGTGCGGGGCTAACCCGGAAAAAAACGCGTGCATCGGAACACGGTTTTTGTTTCCCGAAAACAAATCGTGAACGCTGGGAGCGCCAACCGGCGGTTTCTTCGCGTCGCCGCGGCGAATCGCAGGAGCGTTACTTTGAGCGTTAATTTGAGTGTTACGATCGCCGAGCCCGGACGCGGGCGGTCTAGGCACGGGCAGCCTAGGAACGCCCGCGAGCATGGGTGACTGGAACCCGCCTTTTGCGGAGGGCGCGGCGCCCCCGCCGGGTGCGCGGCGGGTGGGTGTGGGGACGAGCGCGGGGGCGACGAGTCCAAACGGCGCCGGCGCCGCGAGCGAGAGCGGTTGCGGGTCGCCAAACAAATGCGACGCCTTCGCCATCGCCGCCGCGGAGACGTGCACCGCGTTGCCGCTGCCCGTGGAGAACATCTGGTTCGACGACGCCGGCGGCAGTGCCAAAACCGCATCCACCGAGTGTTCAGTCGTGTCGCCAAACAAATGCGACGCCTTCGCCATCGCCGCCGCGGAGACGTGCACCGCGTTGCCGCTGCCCGTGGAGAACATCGAGTTCGTCGGGGCGGCCCGCGCGACGTGTTGTTTCGCGCCGCCCAAGCCCGCGTCAAGCACCCGCCGCGCCTTTGCCATCGCCGCGTCCGAAACCAAAACTTCCGTACCAGGCCCTGTTTTGAACCCCCCGTAGTTTGGCGTACCGTTCGTACCGCCCGTACCAGTGGTAGTCACGAAACCACCGGTCACCGCGAAAGACCCACCCGGATTCACCGCGCTGTCGTCCAAAAACCGCGTCGCGCGCGGCGGTTTGGACGCGGTGTCGTCCAAGAACCGCGTCGCGCGTATTCGCGCGTTTTCTGAAATCGCGACGGCGCGGCCGTTTCCGGTGGTGAATCCATTGAACGCGTTTGTCAATCCTGTTTTCGGAGTAAACGGCGTGGTACTCGCCGGGGCTTTCCCGTACCCGC
>Ga0114998_10001348_pt1 | contig 18793 bp, 16 predicted proteins | sample ArcticOcean_MG_C_5_FD_87044 | JGI IMG/M metagenome (GOLD analysis project Ga0114998, IMG submission 87044) | Marine microbial communities from western Arctic Ocean - ArcticOcean_MG_CB4_138 | ecosystem: Environmental > Aquatic > Marine > Oceanic | place: Arctic Ocean: Canada Basin | collected...
ATTATTTTCAAAATTAAGGGAATCCTCAGCTAGTAAAGAAAAGTTTATTCTTCATGATGGCCCCCCTTACGCAAATGGGAATCTTCATATGGGTACTGCGTTAAATAAAATTTTAAAAGATGTGATTGTAAGGTCTAGGCAGTTAGATGGATTTGATGCCGAGTACCGACCTGGATGGGATTGTCATGGTCTACCAATTGAATGGAAAGTAGAAGAAAAATTTCGTGATGAAGGAAAAAATAAAGAAGAAATTCCTATAAATGATTTTCGAAATGAATGTCGTCTTTTTGCAAAAAATTGGATAGAAATTCAAAAAAAACAATTTATGCGTTTAGGTATTTTAGGAAATTGGTCGAATCCATACACTACAATGGAATTTTCTTCAGAAAGTATAATAGTTAAAGAGTTTCATAAGTTCCTAATGAGCGGTGACCTTTATAGGGGGTCCAAACCTGTTATGTGGTCAGTTGTTGAAAAAACAGCCCTTGCCGAAGCAGAAGTTGAGTATTTAGAGCATGCATCGCCAACTATATGGGTTAATTTTCCAATTCAAAGTAATGATGATGATTTGGTTGATTCAAGTATTTTGATATGGACAACTACACCTTGGACTATTCCAGCTAATAGAGCAGTTGCTTATTCATCTAAATTTCAATATGGACTTTATAAGGTTTCTAGTACCGAAGAAGGAAGTCTTGCAACCTTAGGAAAAAAGATAATAATTAATTCTGCCCTTAAAGGTAATGTTGAGAAAGCCTCAAAGTCAGAATTAACCTTTGTTAAGGAAATAAGTTCATTTGATAATATGCTATGTAGTCATCCATTTAAAGAAAGTGGCTATGATTTTGATATACCGATTTTAGAAGGTGACTTTTTAACAGAAGACGCGGGAACAGGTTTTGTTCACATAGCCCCTAGTCACGGTCAGGACGACTATGAACTAGCAATTAAAAATGGAATTGAACCACCTTTTATTTTGAATGATGAGGGGGTTTATCTAGAAAATGTAAAATTATTTGCTGGTAAAAGAGTTTATAATTCAGACGGAACGCTTGGTGATGCCACTGGTTCAGTAATTTCTGAATTAATAAATTCAGGAAATTTGTTTGGCAAGGGTAAACTAAGACACCAATACCCTCATAGCTGGCGATCAAAAGCACCTCTTATTTTTCGAAATACACCGCAGTGGTTTATTTCTATGGAGAAAAATGGCTTAAGAGATAAATCTCTAAAGGCTATTGAAGAGGTTCAATGGATTCCGGAGCGAGGTAAAAATAGAATTAAATCAATGGTTGAGTCACGACCTGATTGGGTTGTCTCTAGGCAAAGAGCCTGGGGTGTTCCATTAGCGATTTTTGTAAATAAGGAAACTGGTCAGCCACTAAAAGATCAAGATGTAAACGATAGAATTTCTAAATCCTTTGAGCAAAAAGGCTCTGACACTTGGTTTGATATTAAATCAGATCATTTTCTAGGTGATAAATATAATTCCGATGAGTGGGAAAAGGTTAATGATATTTTAGATGTTTGGTTTGACTCTGGTTCAACGCATGCATTTGTTTTGGAGGGTGAGTACGGTCTAGGATCACCTGCCAACTTATACTTAGAGGGTTCCGATCAACATCGAGGTTGGTTTCAGTCATCTCTGCTTGAATCCTGTGGTACTAGAGGTAAAGCACCTTTTAAGCAGGTTCTTACTCATGGATTTGTTATGGATAAGGATGGAAGAAAAATGTCAAAATCTCTAGGTAATGTAATTTTACCAGACGATTTGATAGACCAATACGGTGCAGATGTTGTTAGATTATGGGTTGTTTCTTCTGATTTTACTGAAGACCTTAGGGTTGGACAAGAAATAATGAAAGCCAATGTTGAGTCTTATAGAAAAATAAGGAATACATTCCGTTTTCTTTTAGGAAACCTTCATGAATTTAAAGATGAAGAGATTGTTCCTTATCATGAAATGCCTGAACTTGAAAAATACATACTTCATAAGCTATCAATTATTGATGAGAAAGTTAAAAAGAATTATAGAGAGTATGATTTAAAATCTGTTTTCCAGGATCTTTTAAATTTCTCAAACCTTGATTTATCTTCTTTTTATTTTGATATAAGAAAGGATACCTTATATTGCGATAGCCCAAATAGCTTGTCTAGAAGAGCGACAAGAACAGTTCTCGATATTATTTTTAACTACCTTGTTGTTTGGTTTTCCCCTATTTTGTGCTTTACAACCGAGGAAGTATTGAGCTCTAGATTTCCTAATAATAAAAGTTCTATTCATGAATCAAGTTTTTCTGAAGTTAATGAGGAGTGGAATAATAAAGAGCTTTTTGCGAAGTGGGAAAAGATAAGATCTGTAAGAAAAGTAGTTACCGGTGCTATTGAATTAGAAAGACAGGAAAAAAGAATTGGATCAAGCCTTGAGGCATTCCCTACTGTTTTTATTTCTGACAAAGAGTATTTGAAAATTTTTTCTGATATTGATTTGGCTGAAATTTTTATAACATCTCAAGCTATCTTAAAAGAGGGTGACGGACCCTCAGATGCATTTAGATTAGATGAAATGAAAATGGTTTCAGTAGAGTGTAACCTTTCAAATGGCAGAAAGTGTAATCGTTCATGGAAAATTCTTCCTGAGGTTGGAACAGATCCGGATTATCCCGACTTAAGTATAAGAGATGCAGATGTAATGAGAGAAATAAGTGGCTAAAAAGGGATTTAATTTTAATTTTTTTATAATAATTTTAAATATTTTTTTGATTGATTTTTTTAGTAAATATTTTTTATTAAATTTCTTTGAGTTAGAAAACAAAGGCAGGGTTTTTGTTACACGATTTTTAGACCTAGTTTTGGTTTATAATCCCGGCATTAGTTATGGTATTTTTAGTAACGGAGGGGAGATACAAAGAATATTTTTAATAGTCTTATCAGTAATAATAATAGCTTATTTGATTTATTGGATAAGGAGCTCTACTTCAAAATTTTTATCCTTCGGTCTTTGTCTAATTATTGGTGGAGCTTTAGGAAATATGGTTGATAGAATTATATACGGAAAGGTTGTTGATTTTATTTCTCTTCATGTTTTTGATTATTACTGGTATGTATTTAATATAGCTGATATAGCAATAGTTTCTGGTGGATTATCTGTTTTAATGTTTTCTACAAAAGATTCTTTTAGAAATTCTTAGTGAGGGTTGAATGTTTTTTAGATTATTTTTTAGTTTAATTTTTATGCTTAATATATCTCTTATTTCGGGTTGCGGAAGTGAATTATCTGATGTTCTGGGGACTAATAAAATGCCTCCAGATGAATTTACAATTCTTACAAAACCTCCATTGATAGTTCCTCCTGAGTACAACTTAAGACCCCCTGCTGAAGGTGAAATAAGACCTAATGCTCAACAACCTAACAGACAGTTACAGTCAATTTTATTTGGTCAAAATCAAACAGACGACTTCAGTCCTTCGGAAGTTAGCTTAATGACAGGTTCAGACGTTGCCGAGGCAATACCGAATATTAAAGAGGTTTTAAAATCAGAAATGAGGGATGTTGAAGAGGTTAGCCCAAATCTTGAAAGCCAAGTTTTAAATTCCACTTCAAAAGTTTTAAAGTAAGCTAACTCTTATTCGAAGATAAAAAACTTTCTACTTCTAGGGCGGCCATACAACCCATTCCTGCGGCTGTTACAGCCTGACGATATTTATCATCAGTTACATCACCAGCAGCAAAAACACCAATCGATGATGTTTTTGTTGAATCTGGTTCAGTTATTATATAGCCAGTATCTGTAATATTTAACTTATCTTTAAATATCTTTGAAGAAGGACTATGTCCTATTGCTATAAACACCCCATCTGCATCGAGATTAATCTCTTCATCATTTTTTATATTTTTTACAATTATCTTTTCTACACTTGGAGGGCTATCACTACCTAGGATTTCTTTAATCTCTGAATCCCATATCACATTAATTTTTGGATGATCAAATAGTTTCTTCTGGAGTATTTTTTCAGCTCTTAATTCATCCCTTCTATGAATAAGTGTTACTTCTGAAGCAAAATTTGTTAAAAATAGAGCTTCTTCTACCGCGGTATTTCCACCTCCTACAACAACAACTTTTTTTTCTTTATAGAAGAAACCATCACATGTTGCACAAGCTGATACTCCATAGCCTTTAAATTTATTTTCAGACTCTAAGCCAAGCCATTTAGCCTGAGCACCGGTAGATATTATTAAAGAGTCACAGGAGTATTTCTTTTCAGAATCAGAAGTTAAAATAAATGGCCTTTTTGATAAGTCGACATCAATTATTGTATCTAGGATAATTTTAGTACCTACTTTTTCAGCTTGCTCACGCATTTGCTCCATTAACCAAGGACCTTGGATAACATCAGAATATCCTGGGTAATTTTCTACATCTGTAGTAATTGTCATTTGGCCCCCAGGCTCAATTCCTGTAAGCAAAACTGGCTCTAACATAGCTCTTGATGCATATATAGCAGCTGTATATCCTGCAGGACCAGAACCAAGTATTAAAACTTTTGAATGAATTGTATCTGACATATTTAACTCTCTAAGATTTTTTCTATTATAAAGGATTCTTAATTTTAATTAATACTTTTTAGTGGTGTTTTAATTTTTTTTATATGTTCAGCTATGTATTTTGTAGGATTATTTTTTTTAAAGTCATATATTTCAATAGTTTCATCAAATTTTTTTATATATTTTTCATCTTCTAGGGTCGATAAAAAACTACTAATTCTTTTTGATTTGCATTTTAGATTGAAGATATAGGTCGGTAGATTTGCAATTAGAGTTTCACTAATCATATTGACTGAGTCAGGTGTTACTAATGCAGCATCCGATATCGCAAGGAAGGCGTAATATGGATTTTCTCCATTACCGTCATAGAAATAGTGTGGCTTACCTTTTATTAAATTTTGTATTCCTAGTATTAATTTTTTTGGAGTCCTTCGCGATGAAGAAATAAGTGGTGTCCAGCCCAAATCAATCGCCCTAGTAATTGAACTTAAAATATTTAAGCATTCTTTATCAGAAAAATTAAAAGCCTTACTTTTTCCTCCTATCAGCACTGCTAAATAAGGTTTAGGGATATCTTGGAATTTATTATTCCATTTATTTTTTTCTAGCTCCAAAAGCTCACTCGAAACCCTGCCTGGGGTGAGTAATGTTGAAATTACATTCTTTCCTTTAATATTGTCATGGTTGGGAGCCCAAACAAGATCAAAATTATTAGTCTTAATTTTAGGATTTTGAAGGTAAACAGTAAAACATCTGCTATTAGAAATTTTTTTAATGTGCTTTATATATGGAATAGTCTTACGACCAGCTCCTAAAATAATTTTTGGAAATGGAGCGGTAATTTTTTTATTATTTTTTGGTTTTCCATAAGGTGCCATGATTGATAGCAGCCATGAGGGATTAATTTTTTTTATTTCATACTTTAGCTTTAACTCTTCTGCAACTCCGATGCATTGATTTTCGCAACCTTTTAAGCCCGATGAGACTATCCAACAATCAGGTAATGCATTACTAACCATTTTAATTTATCCTTGTAATAATCTTGCGTGATTATATCACAATGTATAACATAATTTATATGAAACGAGATAATTTAGATAATATTGATATAAAGATTCTTTCACTCCTCCAAGAGAATGGGCGAATAACAAATGTTGACCTAGCGGATAAAGTTGATTTATCAGCACCTCCGTGTTTACGGCGAGTTAGGTCTCTTGAAAAAAATGGTTTTATTAAAGGGTATCATGCAGACCTACAGCCTGAAAAATTAGGTTTTGAGGTAACTGTTTTTGCTATGGTCGGTCTTCATAATCAGGCGGAGCACGACTTAAAATCATTCGAGGAGAGAGTTTTATCGCTACCCTATGTTAGAGAGTGTCATATGCTTAATGGTGAAATTGATTTTATTTTAAAATGCGTTGCACCTGATCTCTCAACATTTCAAATTTTCTTGACCAAAGAGCTAACTTCTGCCCCTAATGTTGCTAGCGTTAAAACATCTTTAACCATAAGGCAATCAAAGCAGATGCCTGGTATTCCAATTGATTTAATGGATTAGCAATCAATAATTTTTCCTGGATTCATGATATTTTTTCTATCCATCGATTCCTTAATGCCTTTCATGATGATTAATTCATCTTTTTTATATCTTTTTAGATCAGCTTTTCTTGCAACACCAACTCCGTGTTCGGCACTAAAGGATCCCTCAAGCTTCATAGTTAATTTAACTATCTCTCTTCTAATTATCCCTTCTTTTTTTAGAAAATCTTTTTTATTAAATTTAATTGGTTGGGAGATATTAAAATGAATATTACCATCCCCAATATGACCAAAAATAACACAACGAGAATTGGGTATAATTTTATTAATAATAGATATTGCTGTTCTAATAAATTTATCAATAAACTTTATAGGAACAGATATATCATTTTTAATACTTCCACCTTCAGCTTTCTGAGCTTCAGATATACTTTCTCTCAATTTCCACATTTCGTTAGACTGCCTTATAGAGCCTGCAATGACAGCATCCTCAACTAAATCCATTTTAATTAGTTTACCTAGAAGATTTTGTATCTTCTCTTCTTCTTCATTACTACTTTCTAGTGATGAAAATTCAATTAAAATTATCCATTTAAAATCATTAAATGGAGAAACTGTACCTGGGATATTTTTTTTTACAAAATTAATTGAAAATTTATTCATTAATTCAAAAGCGGTAAGTGGTGTAGAAATATTTTCTTGAATAAACCTTAGGACTTTTATAGATTTTTGAGGTGATTTTACCTTTAGAACGCCAGTATATTTTTCTTTCGGAAGAGGAAATACCTTTAATGTTGCAGCAGTTATCACCCCAAGAGTTCCTTCAGACCCTATAAAGAGGTCTTTCAGCGAATAACCTGTATTATCTTTTATAAGTGTACTTAGGGTATTAATTATCTTTCCTTCTGGAGTAACAATCTCAAGACCAAGAACTAAATTTCTCGTATTTCCGTAATATAGTACTCCAACACCTCCCGCATTGGTTGATATGTTTCCACCAATTGTACACGTTCCTTCAGATGCAAGAGATAGAGGAAAAAGCGTGTTATTTTTTTTACATACATTTTGTAATTCTAATAAAGTTAGTCCTGACTCAACTGTTATAGATTTATCTAAAGTATTGATTTCTCTAACTTTATTTAGCCTAGTAAGATTTAGAACTATATGATTATCATCAAATGATATTTGTCCTCCTACAAGTCCTGTGTTGCCACCTTGACTTATTATCGGAGTATTTGTTGAGTATGCAATTTTTAAAATCTTCGAAACCTCTTTCGTAGACTTTGGTTTTATAATAGCTCCAGCTTTTCCAGTATAAACTCCCCTCCATTCAATAAGATATTTTGACATCTCGCTCTTATTCAAAATAATATTGTCTGATCCAACTACTCTTATAAGTTTATTTAAAATTTCTTTATCCATATTTATACAATAGCAATTGCTTTCTTTTTATAAAAGAAAAAGCATTAAGAAATATAAATTAATGTATTATATGAAACAAATGCTTAGTCAGATTAAAAATATTTTTTTCGTTACAGATGATATTGAGAAATCAAGTAAGGAGTTTTCTTTGTTTTTTTCTAAAGAAGCATACTTTAAAGGGTTCTCTAATCAACTCGGAGTAGAAATTCAAATTTTTAGTATAGGTAATCTTAGTATAAATATAATTAGCTCATTTTGTGAGGGTTTATGGTCTGAAAAAATTTTAAATTTTAAGAAAAAGCGAAAAGAAGGGTTGTTTGGCTTAGAGCTGATGTCTGACGGAATTATTAATGATTATGACAATTTAAAAAAACTAGAAATACCCGTTGGCGAAATTGAAAAAATTACTATTCAGGATTTAAAAGATAATATCTACACCCATAATTCTTTTTCTATTGATGAAAGTTTAGTTTCCAATTTAAATATTACGGTTAGTGATAATACTAATTTTTCTATAGAAGAAGAAAATCATGATCCTAATACAAATATTGAATCTATCAATCAAGTTGTTATTAAAACAAATAATCCTGATGGAATAGTTAACTTATTTGAAAAAAATTTAGAAATACGGTTAGCTCTTGATAAAACTTTTAAGGAGTGGTCTGGACGTATGTTATTTTTCAGAATTGGCGGAGTTACTCTGGAGGTTATTGAGGAGGAGGGGTTGAATAATTTAAATGAATACTATGGAATTGGATGGCATTCAGATAATTTTACTGGGTGCTATGAAGATTTAACCCAAAAAGGATTTAGTTTTTCTGAAATTAGAAAGGGAAGAAAGCCCGGGACATTAGTTTCAACATTAAATGATCCTATATTAGGTATTCCAGTAATTTTAATAGGTTTAGACGGAGAAATTTCTTGATAAAAAAAATATTGATAATTTTTATAATTACCCTAAGTGCATGCTCTGAGGAAAATAATATTGAAAAAGATGATGACGGTCTTGTGAGAGTAACTTTTGCAACTGACTGGAAAGCTCAGGCAGAACAAGGCGGCTTTTATCAAGCTCTAGCCTCAGGACTTTATGAAGAAAAAGGATTAAATGTTGAGATTATTCAAGGAAACTCTAATGTTAATGTACCAAGATTAATTGCATCAAATTCCGTTGAATTTGGCATAGGGTCTAATAGCTTTATACCTTTAAATATGGTTGAAAATAATATTCCTGGGAAAGCGATTATGGCAGTTTTTCAGAAAGACCCTCAAATTATTATGACTCATTCTGATTCTAGTATAGAAAATATTAAAGATATGATTGGCTTACCTATAATGATTTCAGATGCAAGTATTGGTGCTTTTTGGCTTTGGCTGAAATCGAAATATGGCTTTGAAGATAGCCAGATTAGAAAAAAGACTTTTAGCTTGGCACCTTTTTTAAGCAATAAATCTTCTATTCAACAAGGGTACTTGACCTCAGAGCCATATTTAGTTGAAAAAGAAATAGGACAGAAGCCTAAAGTATTCCTTCTGTCTGACTATGGATATCCTAGCTATGGCGCAATGGTAATATCTTCTAACAAGATAATTGAAAATAACCCAGATATTGTTAGAAGGTTTGTAGAGGCTAGTATAGAGGGTTGGGAGCAATATATTTACGGAGATCCAAGCTTAGGTAACGAGTTAATATTATCTGTAAATAATGAAATGAGAGAAGATATTTTACTACAAGCTATTAAAAAAATAAGATATTACGAATTAATCTCGGATGAAATCTCAAAAGGAAATAATATCGGTCAAATGACGAATAAACAGTGGGAAGATTTTTTTAAAATCATGTCTGAAAATGGTGTTTATAAAACCGATCTAAATTGGCAAGAGTCTTTTACATTAGAGTTTATTGGTAAGGAAAATTAATGTTAACTTTTAAGGATATTGTTAAGAGCTATGAAGAGGACGTTTTAGGGCCTATTAGCATAGATATTAAAAATAAAAGTTTTGTATCAATTATTGGTCCTTCTGGTTCAGGAAAATCAACTTTTTTAAGGTTAGCATCTGGTTTAATAAAACAATCCTCTGGATTGATAGGTTATACTGATAATCTTAAACCAAAAATGGGATTTGTTTTTCAGGATTCAAATTTACTTCCATGGAGAACTGTCCTTGATAATGTTCTTTTACCATTAGAGCTAACTAAAGAAGATAAATCTAAATCAATAGAAAAATCTCTTAAATGGATTTCCAGAGTTGGTCTTGGGGGGAAAGAAGATTCTTTTCCAAATGAGTTATCTGGTGGTCAAAAAATGAGAGTATCTATCGCAAGAGCGATGGTTCAAGAGGGGTCTTTACTTCTTTTAGACGAACCATTTTCTGCATTAGATGAGGTTACGAGAAGAAGGCTTGAGGATGATCTTTTGGAAATATGGAAAACAAATAATATAACTATTTTATTTGTTACCCATTCTGTAACGCAAGCTGTTTATTTATCAGAGAGAGTTCTAGTAATGTCATCAGGTCCTGGGATTATAATTGAGGATTTATTGATCAACAAAAAAATTGATGTTGGCTTTGAAGGTACTCACGAATTCTTATCTCAAGTTAAACATTTAACTGATATTCTCAGAAATGAAGGTATTTAACAATGTATAGATATCTATCATTTATTGCCCCTCTATTAACTTTTCTAGTCTTGCTAATTTTCTGGGAGTTTCTTGTTAATTATAATAAAGTCCCTCTTTATATTTTACCTGCTCCATCAGATATTTTTTTATCTTTAATTATTAATTATAAAGATCTTTTCTCGTCAGCCTTTATAACCCTAAGAATTACACTTTTTGCGTTCAGCATTGCATCCTCGTTAGCGATATTGTTGGCAATACTATTTTCGCAATCAAAGCTTATTGAATTATCACTCTATCCTATTGCTGTAATTTTTCAGGTTACTCCTGTTGTAGCGATTGCACCTCTTATATTAATATGGGTTGGCTTTGATAACGCTGAGTATGCAATATTGATACTTGCAACAATTGTAGCTTTTTTTCCAGTATTGGCTAATACGAACTTAGGAATTAAATCAGTTAATGAAAATCTCCATGAGCTTTTTAGTTTATATGGTGCGGGGAGATACCAAAGATTGGTTAAGCTTCAAATACCATTTGCACTTCCTTTTATTCTTACCGGAATGAAAACATCGATTGGTCTATCTCTTATTGGGACGGTTGTGGCCGAATTTGTTGCAGGCTCTGGAACATCAACTGGATTAGCCTGGAGAATAATCGAGGCGGGAAACAGACTGGATATAGCAAAGTTATTTGCCGCATTAATATTATTAGTCATCTTAGGGATATTTTTATTTCTTTTAATTTCATATATAGAAAAAATAGTACTTAAAAGATGGCATGATAGCTCAAATATATAATGGGAGAGTCTAAATTATGAATAATATTTTTGGCAAATCGAAAAGTGTTAGTGAAGCTTTAGATACGAGACTAACTTGTAGAGATTTTTTAGATAAAGAAATTAACAAGGATATTATTTTTAATATCTTGGATAAGGCGAGAAGAGCACCTTCTGGAGGGAATCTTCAGCCTTGGAGGGTCTGGGCTGTTTCTGGAGAACCGTTAAAGGAATTTAAACAAGATATTAAAAAAAAAGCGATAGAAAACCCTAGGGGAGAGGGAACTGAATATAAAATTTACCCTCCCGACCTTAAAAATCCATATGAACAAAGACGAAGAGCTGTTGGGGAAGGCATGTACAATGCTTTAAACATTACTAGAGAGGATAAATCTGGAAGGATTCAACAGTTTATGAGGAATTTTGAGTTTTTTGGCGCTCCTTCGGCTTTATTTTTTGCTATCGATAGAAATATGCAAGAGGGTCAATGGTCTGATTTGGGTATGTTTATTCAATCAATAATGCTTTTAGCTAGGGAAGATGGTTTGCATACAGCACCTCAAGAAGCTTGGGCAATATGGCACAAAACTATTGGTAATTTTTTAGAAATACCTAATGACCTAATGCTCTTTTGTGGAATGGGAATAGGGTATGCTGATCCAGAAAGTCCAATTAACTCCTTTAGGAGTGAAAGAGAGGAAGTTGAAGGGTTTACTAAATTTATTGGCTTTTAAATAATTCTTTTATCCCTAAATTCCTTAATATCTTCTTCGCTAAACCCAAGATTTCCAAGTATTTCGTCTGTGTCTTCTCCTAGCAACGGAGGGCGTTTTTTAATTATATTATCAGAATTAGATAATTTTACAGGTAAGCCCATAACTGGAGATTTACCAGGTATTCCGGGATACTCTATATCTTGAAAAAAATTCATTGCTTTAACATGTGGATCGTCTAATGCATCTTGCAGATCATTGACCGGACCAGCAGGAACACTTGCCTCTGCAAGAAGATTTAAGGCTTCTTCATTAGTATATTGAGAAGCCCATTCGCTAGTTTTTTTACTTAAAATTTTACCATTAATTCCTCTATTAATATCTGTACTAAATCTTTCGTCACTTAATAAATCCTCTTCTCCTAAAAGATTTGCCCATCTTTTAAATAATGTATCACCTAAAACCTGGACTACTATCCAACCATCTTTTGTTTCAACCATATCAACTGGTCCAGCATACGGACTTCTATTTCCGATAGCTTTTCTATTTTTTTTAGTAATAGATTGTTCAATTAGGTGGGTATTCATAAAGGCTAATGAGGTTGCAAAAAGCGCTCCTTCTACAACTTGACCTTTTCCAGTCTTTTGTTTTTCAATTATAGCAGCAAGGGTCCCCATCGCTGTAAGCGAAGCTGTCCCATAGTCAATATAGGGTGAATAAGCTTTTATTGGTTCATCCTCATTACCAGTAAGGTATGCAGCACCAGACATTGCTTGGCCAACGCCATCAAATCCAACTCTCTCAGAGTATGGGCCGCCAGCTCCAAAAGCTGATACCGTCGTTAATATTATTCCCGGATTATATTTTGAGATTGTCTCATAATCAATTCCCATTCTTTTTAGTGTTTGAGGTGGGAGATTGGCTACCACAACATCGGCAGATTCAACTAATTTTTTAACAATTTCGCTTGAACCTTCCTTGGTGGGGTTTAGAGTCATCCCTTTCTTATTACGGTTCATTTGCATGAACATTGCCCCTTCTCCTCCATCATCTTTTAATGGATGAACGAACCTATCTTCTGATCCATTTAATCTTTCTACCCTTATTACTTCTGCGCCAAGATCGCCAAGTAAAGCTGCGCAATATGGACCAGCAATATATCTACCAAAATCTAATACTCTTATATCTTCTAATATATTCAATTTTAACCTCTCACTAAATTACTAAACATTACAAATAATTAATCATACAGACATGAAATGGTAAAATTATTACTGCATTATATATTTGTTAGACGAAACTATTTGACTGTACTTGTTTATCATAGCTCCCCAAAAAAAATAACAGGTACAGTCAAATTAATCACTAACTTTTCTTATATATATAGATTATCTTATATGTGGAGATAAAAATGCATATTTTGCTTATTGAAGATGATATGAATGCGGCGCGTTACGTCACTAAAGGCCTAAAAGAAAGTGGTCATATTGTAGATCACGCTTCTGACGGAGATATTGGTCTTGATATAGCCTTGTCTTCTAATTTTGATGTAATGGTTGTTGATAGAATGCTTCCAAAACTTGATGGATTATCGCTTATCTTAAAATTAAGGGAAGAAAATATTAACACCCCAATACTAATTCTTTCGGCTTTGGGTGAAGTTGATGAAAAGGTAATAGGTCTAAAAGCAGGAGCAGATGATTATTTAGCAAAACCTTTTTCTTTTTCAGAGCTCTTGGCTAGGATTGAAGTTCTTCATAGAAGAACTAACCCTGATACGAAAGAAACAACATTAAAAGTTGGGAATTTATCAATGAATCTTCTTACAAGAGAAGTTCATCGTTCCAACACAAAAATTGATCTACAGCCCAGAGAATTTAGGCTTTTAGAGTTTTTGATGAGAAGGTCGAATCAAGTAGTAACTAGAACAATGCTGCTTGAAGGTGTTTGGGAATATCATTTTGACCCTCAAACAAATGTTATAGATGTTCATATTTCAAGACTACGTTCAAAAATCGATAAACCTTTTAAAGAAAATGAAATGCTTTTTACAGAGAGAGGGGCAGGATATGCCTTGAGAAGTAATGATTAACTTATTTCGATTAACAAGTTTTCGATTAATTTTTATCTATACTCTTCTTTTAGTAATTTCGATTTGTCTGATTACCTTTTATCTTTATTGGTCTACAGCTAGGGATCTTCAAAATAGAGCTGACCAAGACATAGTTCAAGAGAGTAAAATGCTTGTTCGAGTCTATCAAAGGGGTGGTGTCAAAGAGCTTGCAAGAGTTATTTCGCAGCTGTCGCAAATACCTAATGCCAATCTTTATGCTCTTAGAAATGATAAAAACGATATTGTAGTAGGTAATTTTACCGATAAGGATTCATTGTGGAATTTAGAAAGGTTTGATGATAACTGGGTATCATTTTCCTCTATTAGAAATAGCCAGTCTGTTAATGCGAATCTACCTCTTCGAAAACAATTTTATCGAGGAAAGGAGTTTATTGTTAGGGGTAGTTATAACCTTATAATAGGAAGAGATGTAAGCAATGAAATTTATTTAAAGGAGAGGTTTCTAAATACTATTATAAGTGCAACTTTGCTTATTCTCATTCTTGGCCTATTTGGTGGTTATATTCTAAGTCGAAATATTCTAAATAGAATATCTGCTATAAATAAAACAAGTATCGAAATAATGGATGGTAATTTACTTCAAAGACTTCCTGTGGGACCAACAAACGATGAATTAAATCAACTTTCTATCAATTTAAACAATATGTTAGATAGATTGAATAAGCTAATGACTGGAATGAAGGATGTGAGCGATAATATTGCTCATGACTTAAGAACACCTTTAAATAAAATAAGAACAAATCTCGAGGTGACCTTAATGTCAAACCCAACGACTGAAAGTTATAAAAATTCTGTTGAAGAGGTTATTCAGGATATTGATATTCTTATTAATACGTTTAATTCTTTATTAGCTATATCAAGAGTTGATTCTGGCTCACTATCTCTAGATAAAGAAAGAATAGATATAAATAGTTTAATAGAAAATATAATTGATTTATGGGAACCGCTGGCTGAAGAGCATAAGATTACTCTAACTAATCAATCTTCTCAAAATATTTACTTACAGGGTAATATGAATTTATTATCTCAAGCTCTATCTAATCTAATTGATAATGCAATTAAGTACGGCCCTCTTGAAAATAAAATCAGTATTGGTGCTAAATTTGAAAAAGAAAATGTTATTCTTTGGGTATCAGATAGTGGTCCCGGCATTCTTGAAAAGGATAAAGAGAGAGTATTAGAAAGATTTTCTCGACTTGATGCCAGTAGAAATACTCAGGGCACTGGATTAGGGTTGAGCCTAGTTAAATCAAGTATAAAATTCCACAAGGGAACTATTCAATTACTAGATTCAAATCCAAAAGGTCTAATAGTAAAATTAAAAATTCCTAAAGGTTTTTAAAGCCCACCAGAAACAAATAAGCATTGTCCTGTTATCCAGCCAGAAGAGGGTGAAGCCATAAAGACAACAGCAGCACCAATATCTTCAGGTTTACCCCATCTTTTTAGAGGAATATTAATCTGTTTTTTTAGCTGCTCCTCTTTTTCTGGAGTATCCATACTCATCGAATCAATAAAATTTTCTGTCGGTATTGGACCAGGTGCTACAGCATTAACCCTTATATGTGGCGCTAATTCAAGTGAGAATGTTGATGTTAGGCTATTTATCGCAGCTTTTGATGCACCGTAGGGACCATTTTTAATATTTGGACCCATATTTTTTGAAGACGTAGATGAAATATTGATAATAGAGCCACCTTCGCTACTCATATGACTTGCTGCAACTACACAGCCTGACCATGCAGCCTTTATATTCAGATCAAGTTGTGCATTAAATTGTTCAGGGGATGTCCTTGTAAGGTATCTTGGGGTTCCATCAGGAAGCCCACCTGCATTATTAACCCATATTGAGAGTTTTCCAAATCCATCAACAGCCTTTTGACCTAAGTTTTCCATTGATTTTATATCGGTTACATCTGTTGGTACTACCAAGGCCTTTCTTCCAATAGCCTCTATTTCTTTCGCCACTTTCTTTAGCTCATCTTCGCTCCTTGATGCAAGAACAATATCTGCTCCAGCTTGAGCAAGAGCAATAGCAATTCCTTTTCCTATTCCTTTTCCTGATCCAGTTACAACAGCCACTTGACCTCCAAGTTTAAATAAATCTAGTACTGACATTTTTCTTCCTTTCTTTTAATTATTTTATCTAAATTGTACTCGCTAAGACCTTTGATGATAAAATTTCAATCCAATATCCATCAGGATCTTTAATAAACGCTAATCCTTTCATATTTCCATCATCAGGTTTTTTTTGAAATTCTACTCCAAGGGATTCAAACCTTTCACAAGCTTTATAAACATCTGGAACTGTAATGCCAATATGACCAAAACCCCTAGGGTCTGAATTACCATCATGATGAGAAAAATTCTTATCTTTTTCTGTTCCCCAGTTATGTGTCAATTCAAGGACAGCTTTTTGATTTAGGGCATAAGCAAATCTATCCTTTTTATCCTCCGGAACGGGATCATCACTAGGTCTTAAGTAAGCTAAAAAAAATAAAGAAAAGCTATAATCTTGGAAATCTAATTTTTTTAAAATAGTCATTCCTAAAATTCTGGTATAAAAATCCAATGATTTCTCAGGGTCTTTAATTCTAAGCATTGTCTGATTAAAGATATAACTTAAAGTTTCTTCATCAGGTGTCTGTGACATTTCTTTCATAGCTTTTCTCCTTTAAATTAAGATAAGATTATATGTTAGATAATAAAAAAGGGCTATACATAGTACAGCCCTTTTAATTTTTTATTTTTTTAAGCTTAGAAGTTAGCTGAAAGCGTAATTCCATAAACTGTTCCAACAGAAGGTGAGCCAAATATCATAAGGCTAGATATATCCCTTACAGGGGTAGTAATTTCATCTGTAAGATTTCTTCCAAAAAGACTAATTTTATAATTATCTTTTATAAAGGTGACAGAAGCATCAATTTTTTCTGTTGAAGATATCTTACCAACATCTCTATTGTCGGTAATTGTATAAACTTCGTCAACAAAACTATACTTTGCAAAAAGCTGTAATTCTCCATCACCTAATTTTGTAGTATAAGTTCCACCAAATGAAGCTGTCATTTCTGGAGCATATTTTGGTGTTAGATAATCATTATTGGTTGGCTCCACCAACCCTTCAGCATTCGCACCATCTAAGTCAGCAATAAAACCATCATACTCTGCATCAAGCAAACCAACGCTTACAAAGGCATCAAAACTTTCACTTACAAGAAATCTTGTTTCGATTTCAAGTCCTTGATATAAAACACCTGCAACATTATCAATAACCGTTACAACTGTCTTAGTGGAAGGGTCTAATTTGATTGTGTCTTCTTGTTTGTCTTCAAAGTCATTTCTGAATGCAGCTATATTTAATTGAACTCTTTTGTCCATGAGCAAGCTTTTCATTCCAATCTCAAGTGTTTTTGCAAATTCAGGATCGTAAGTGTTTTTAAAGTCCGTAATATTTTGATTACGACCAAAGAACCCTCCACTTTGGAAGCCTTGAGAATAAGATGCATAGAACATTATATTTTCAGAATGTTGATATGTAGCTCCTAACCTACCTGATATTTCGTCATATTTTTTTGGTAATGTTACTAAGCCAACCTCACCAGGTAGACCAATGCTTGCAAAATTATCAAGATATGCTCTTTCAAGAGTTGTCATATAGGACTGGCCGCCTGTAAATGTCTTTTCCTCTTCAGTATATCTTAGACCAAACGTAATTCCAATTTTTTCAGTTGCAGCATAATCAACATTAGCAAATATCGCCTGAGACTCTGTTCCTTGAGTCTGAAGTAGCTTTTGAGCATAGTTTGGACCCAATGTTGAACCAAGACCAGGTTCACAACGAATAGCTCCTAAACCAAATTGTTCACAAATTGGATAAAGATCTGGAGAAACTAAAGTTGACCAAAAATTTCCTCTTGTAACCCAATCTTGCCTATAAGTACTATCCCAAAAATATGCGCCAGCCGTTATACTCGCTTTATCAGTTACTATTTCTAAACGAACCTCATGACTCTCTTGTTCATAAGCATTAAATGCGTCAATCCAAATCCAAGGCATAGCCGTACCGTCATATTCCCAGGTAGTTTGCTCGCCTTCCTCACGGTACCCACCAACATAAGTTAAAGTCATGGTATCGCTTAAGTCATAGGACATATTTAACGTATAAGCATCAGTATTAAATTGCCCAGGGTTAGTGTCATTTGTGGCGTTTTCAGTCGGACCAAGACCTGCTGTACTTTTACAAGTAGAATGTCTTCCTGGATTGTATTGAGCTACAAGCGCAGGAACACCTTTTTCTGGATCATAAAGTGCACAAATTAAAGTAGAATCATCATTTTCATTTGTCCATGCACCAACATCACTTGAATCGTCGTATGTCTCCACAGTAAGAAGAGCTTCAAATCTTTCATTAGGTGTATAAAGAAAAGTTGCACCATAATTTACATAATCTTTTTTTGGTCCATCAACTTTTAAGAATGTATTATAAATATGACCGTCATTTTTTATTGTAGTTCCAAATACTTTTAGAGCAAGAATATCTTCTATTATCGGGGTATTTATTAAAGCCCTAAACTCTTCTTGGCCATTATCGCCAATTGTCATCTCTACTTTTCCTCCATATTCTCCGGTAGGTCTGGACCTCATAACACGGATAACACCGCCATTAGTATTTTTACCAAATAATGTACCCTGGGGTCCTCTTAGAATTTCAATTCTCTCTAAATCAAAATTTTCAATTATTTGACCAGAGTTTGTTCCTATAGCAACACCATCGAGTTCGACTAAAATTTTTGGATCCAAAGATTTATCCGATTCACTTGAATTGATACCTCTTACTGTAATAGCTGACCCACGGGCTCTTACTGAAGTTTCACCAATAACAACATTTGGAGCAAATGCACTTAAATCAGCAATATTTCTAATTGTTGCATCTTGAAGTTGCTCGGTTACTGCAGTGATGGCGATAGGAACATCTTGAAGTGACTCCTCTCTTTTCCTTGCTGTAACAATTATTTCTTCAATTCCAAGGCTAGATGCTTGTTC
>Ga0114998_10001351_pt1 | contig 18786 bp, 17 predicted proteins | sample ArcticOcean_MG_C_5_FD_87044 | JGI IMG/M metagenome (GOLD analysis project Ga0114998, IMG submission 87044) | Marine microbial communities from western Arctic Ocean - ArcticOcean_MG_CB4_138 | ecosystem: Environmental > Aquatic > Marine > Oceanic | place: Arctic Ocean: Canada Basin | collected...
AGCCGATCAAATTACCTTGCATACAACTTTTATGGGTGGCGGCTTCGGTCGTCGTTTTGAGGCAGATTTCGTTGTACAAGCGGCGATGATATCCCGCGCCGCGAAGAAACCTATCAAGATGGTGTGGTCGCGGGAAGAAGATTTGCAGCACGACTACTACCGACCTGCCAGTGCCTCGCGTTTTCAGGTTGGTTTAAACGCTGAAGGACTACCGGTGGCTTGGAAAAATATCATGGCGTGCCCGTCGGTTGCCCAACGAAACTTCTCCGCGGCGGTAGTCAATGGAGCGGATCCTTTCTCTGTTGAAGGCGCAGTTAATATACCTTATTCAATAGAAAACCAATTGGTTACGTTGAAGCAGCACGATACTAATATTCCAGTAGGTAGCTGGCGCTCTGTTGGCAGTAGTCACAATGGTTTTTATGTGGAAAGCATGATGGATGAAGTTGCCGTTGCTGGCAACCATGATCCGTTTGAATTACGCCGCAAACTGCTTCAACATGAACCTAGATTCTTAATTGTTTTGGATCAGCTGGAAGAAAAATCTGGTTGGAAGCAAGCGCCAGTGGCAGGACGTTTCCTGGGCATGGCTATCCATGAAAGTTTTGCCAGTATTGTTGGCGAAGTAGCGGAGATTTCCATCACTGAAAACGGCGCGATTAAAATCCACAGTATGACCTGCGTTATTGATTGCGGCAAAGTGGTCAATCCTTCTATCATCGAAACACAGTTAGCCAGTGCTATGATCGATGGCCTTACTGCGGCTCTTCGCGGTGGAATTAAAATTGAAGAAGGCCGGGTGGTACAGTCTAACTTCGACACCTACAAGCTTATGCACATGGCCGAAGTTCCTGCCATGGCAATTCATATTGTGAATAACGATGAGGCGCCAGGTGGAATCGGTGAGCCAGCAGTGCCACCAAGCATGCCGGCACTTACCAATGCGATTTTTGCAGCTACTGGTAAACGAATCCGTTCGCTACCGATTGAGCAATCGCTAGCTTAAGTTAATGTGAATAATGCCGTTTAGCTAGTTAGTTAATAAGCAGCAAGGATAATGCAATTTCCTTGCTGCTTTTTTATTGGTCACATTTTAGTTCGTAAAGAGCGGCCTGCAATTGCTAACTCAACAAATGATTCTGAGTAAAACTGTCAGTGATTTTTAGGCCAATGCCTGAGCAGTTTATGCGACTGCTGCCTATAGGTGCGTTGATTAAAAGTGAAGTGCCTGACTTTGTTGGAAAGAATTTTAGATTCAATCTTTTTGCAGTAGAGCATTGGGTTCGTCAGCCGGCACAGTCCATACCTGTTTAATGCCGCCGCTGATAGGTCCTGCGTCAATATGAAAAGTGGTGTGAGGATTTTTCCACTCAACAGCAATGATTTTTCCTGTAATCGCAATCGGGTTGAGTTAATCGACGCCTTCAGGAGTGTCAAGATGAACATAAATGTTTTCGTTAAAAATCGAATAGCTTAGCAAAGGCGTTGCGAGAAGCGTTAAAGACGAACACCGTCCAAGTGACAAAGCCTAATAAAGTGCCCGCTATGAGTTTTAAGTAATACATGTGATAGCCCTTGGTGCGTTAAGAAAAAGACTAATCTGCTAGAAACGTTTTTACACGGTCTACGAAGCCTTCGAGCTGATCGTGATGGACCCAATGGCCAGCTTTCTCAAAAGCTTCGACTTCAATAGGGCAGTTGAAGCTTTTGGTGCGCCCATCGGCAACCGGATCTGAAGCCCAAGATTCTGTGCCTCGCACTAGTAATGTTGGACAGGTGATTTCGCCGAATAGTGCTCTCTGCTGTTCAAGTGGCAGCCCGCTAAAGGCAAAGAAACGGACGTAATTATCGAACTTCCAGCTGTAGGTGCCGTCTTCATTTTGATTGCAGCCATGAACGGTTAAGTGCTGTGCCTGTGCTTCAGATAAATGGGGGTTTTCTTCCTGCATCCGTTGAAACGCATCTTCAAGGGTAGGGTAGCGCCGAGGTAGTCGACCTGACGCTTTGCGTAGGCCATTCATCCATTCATGAATACGGCCGTTTAATGGCTTGTCTGCGGTTTTTGCAGCCATGGAAGGCGATGGTCCCATGCCTTCGATGGCGACGAGTTTTTTCACTTTCTCTGGATGCAATGACGTATATTGTAAAGCGATCGAGCCACCCAAAGAATGGCCAATAATTGTTACTTCACGTGCGTCTCTTTGATGCAAGAGCTGGGCAATGTCGTAAGCATAATCCAATTGGGTATAGGTTCCGCCAATCATCCATTCGCTGTCACCATGGCCGCGCAGGTCTGGGGCGATGATGTGGTAGTCGTCACGAAAACGTTCGGCAACCCAATCCCAATTTCGACAATGATCACGGCCACCGTGAATTAGCAGCATTAGGGGAGCATCTGGGTTACCCCATTCTACATAATGCAGTCTAAGTCGCTGAGAAAAATAGTTGTGTGAGGTCGGGCCGGTTATCAAGGGTTTTTGCATAGGGAAGCTGCTGTCTCCGGTCAGGTGTATTGGTCAGGTAAGGGGCAAAGTTAAGTAGTAAGGTCCTTTGCCCTTGATGATTTTCTTAAGGCTTCTAATATATCAAATAATGCGCTCATTAGGGTTGCTGATCTACTTGGGTGCCTGGAGTTCCCCATAGTCACTTCTTAACTTAAGGCAGCAAAAAACCGTAAGCCTCTACTTCCTGCTGGGTCATATTAATGACATTGACATCGACCGGTATGTCCACCAGAGGCTTGTCAGAATCATCCGTATTTACTTTTACCATGGAATTCACCACATCTAGTCCCTTAAACACATGCCCATAAATCATATAGTTGTCATCGAGCCGAGGAAGTCCGTCTTTGTTTTGAACCACATAGAACTGGCACGCGGCGGCCAGCTTGCCGGGGTTGTCATCACGGCCGGCGCCAAACGCCCCGTAGATATGTTTGTGGCCCGCTTCGAACTCTGGCTCTAAAAGGTGCGGTGAGTAAGCGAAACCCTCGGGCACGTCAGGGCATCCGCCTTGAGCGACGAAATCATCAATCACACGATTGAAAGTATAGCTATCCCAATACCCGGACTTGGCTAGTTCAAGAAATGCTTGCTTGTGTTTGGGTGTGTCATTATAGAGCCATACTAATAGCTCTCCCATGGGTGTCTGAATCTGTCCGACCTCGTAAGTAGTTGGCACTGAGCAGGAGGTTATAAAAATAGTAGTGCTCAGTGCAGCCAAAGGCATGAATTTCATATTGCTGTCCAATGTCGAAGAACGATCAAAGAGAGATAGAGTAACTTAACTAAAGCGGGGCCGGCAATTGCTGAAAAATTCGTTACTGATTATAGACCTTAGCAAGCTGCTTCAATTCGTTTCTACACTTAATCTAAGCCTTTTACGTGTTAGCATCCAAAGCCATAGGTGCCTTGATTTAGACAGAGTCGTTTTGAAACTTTCTCAAGCTTAAGTGCGCTTGGGCATTTTACGGGTTCTAGCTTGATTGCAGTCACAATCTATTCAGCTATCAGGTTTGCTTTACCTTCTTTTTACTTTACATCTTTTTTGAGGCCGCAACCCATAGCCAGCTGGCGATTGATTCCGGTCCTGACCACTTCGTCATTTTTTGCAACTGAAGCCCAGCTTTAGCGAGTAGGTCCTGTGCTTGAGATTCGCTATAACCGATAGCCCATTCAGTTTCTACCACGCCATCATTCTTGTCCTCGTTGATGCAGGATACTAAATTGAAGACAACGACACCGTTATTGCTAAGCACTTCTTGTATTTTTTGAAGGAGTCCCAGTGTGTATTCCCGAGGAATGTGTTGAAACACAGTAAAAACATAAACCATGTCAATTGAAGAGGGCAGTACTTCTACAGGTAATGAATCAGCCTCGTTCACATAGAACGTTGCATTATCAATTTCTTGGCAAAGTTCACGGGCTTTATCAATTACCTGAGATGAAATGTCAGTTCCTATCACTTGATCATATTGTTCGCTGAGCCAGCGCACGGAACGGCCAAACCCGCATCCCACATCCAGAGCAATGCCGTTCTGAGGCAAGTCAAAGGTTTTGGGTAGCCACATTGGCTCGGTGCGCTTGGCGCTGCGTTCCAACGCTTCAGAGTAAGGTATTGGGATATAGATGTCGGAACTTGAAAAATCGAGAGACAATATAATTTGATCTAGCACACGGTCTTCGTCACTAGGTTCTTTTCCAAAATAGTCTTCGTAGTGGGGGTGAGTAGTAAAATAGCCATCGGTCTGCATGCTCTCCCACATTTCTTTAAATTCTTTCTTATCCATAGTGGAGTATTTCTCTGGTGGATAATAATGATGAAGTTTCGATGGCAGGCCTACGTTTTGTGCATTTGGTTATTTTTTGGGCCAACAATAGAGCTGAGGCGAGCACTTAATATTGAGTTTACCACTGAGTTGGGTATGTTTTCTGATTTGAATGGATTTAACTACTAACTTTTTGACCAAATCCGGTATTAAAGAAGTCGTCTATAGCGAAAAGATTAGCTCTGAGGGGCGGGGGTTATGCAGGTTGCGATTATAGTTGGCCGTGTGCCACTGTCTTTTTCTTCACTCGCAAACTACTATGGTGATCAACATCAACATCAACCAATCAAAATCATTTAACTCCCACAAAAGAGGAGAATATTCTTGTGATAAATAGACTAAAGGCAAAAGCTTTCAGTACGATAATTCTATTGCTTCAAATATCTAGCGGGTTTTCTCAGGAACCCGTTGAACTTGATTACGATTATTTTAAAAATGAAGTGCAGCCAATATTTCTTGCTAAGCGTGACGGTAACGTTCGATGTGTTCAGTGTCATAGCCGCTCCAGTAATTTTCGAATCCAGGCGTTGGAAGATCATCAGCTGTTCTTTACTGAAGCGCAGACTCGAATGAACTTTGAATCTGCTAGTCAGTTTGTCTTGCCCGGCAGTGACCCGCTAGCTAGTCGGTTTTTAACCCATCCGTTAGCCAGTGAGGCGGGTGGCGACCCTTTTCATGGGGGAGGTAAGCATTTCGCCAGCCAATATGATCCTGAATGGAGAGTCATGGCAGATTGGGTGGCAGGGGCTAAAACACGTAGGGAGCCCTCTTCTGTGCAGGTTCGTATTATTCAGACCAACGCCGCCTCGGATACGTCTACCATTATCGATCCAGTTACTAATAGCGTTATTGGTAAAATAACCGATATCGAAATACCTCATGGTATTGTTGGCGCCCCGGATGGCTCACAGCTTTATATTACAAACGAGTCTATGCATAGCTTAGATATTGTTGACTCACGTACCCTGCGGGTCAAGCGGCGGATTCCTTTAAGTGGAAGGCCCAACAACGTGGCAGTGACTGCAGACGGAAGCAGGGTCTATGTTGCTATTATGGAAATGCCTGGGACTATAGATGTTATCGATGTGACTTCTATGGAAAAGATCAAAAGCATCCCGGTCGAGGGAGCGATACATAATGTGTATGTCACCCCGGACAGTAAATACGCTGTAGGTGGCTCAATCCAAACACGCACAATTAATGTCATTGATATTGCGAGCAACGAATTGCTGTGGACCTTGGAAATGAGCTCAGGCATTCGGCCGATGATCTTTAATACTAATCCAGATGGGTCGACGAAAAATATCTTCGTTCAGCTTTCAGGTTTTCATGGGTTTGCCGTGGTGGACTTTGCATCCCGTGCAGAAATAGCTCGAATTGAGCATCCCCCAGCGCTAGGGCAGGAAGCCCATTATGATGGTTTGCAAGGGGCTCCCGCTCATGGCTTAGGTGTCTCCCCAGATGGGAAAACCCTGTGGTCAACGAGCAAGGTCTACAGTACGGTTTATATCCATTCGCTACCAGATTTGGTCGAGGTTGGACAAGTGTTTGTAGGTCAACACCCAGAATGGGTTACCTTCACTCCCGACGGCAAGACGGCTTATATTGGGGCGGCTGGCGACCATGTGACTTACGCTGTAGATGTGGCCACAATGAAAACTGTAGCCCGTATTCCAGTAGGTCAGGTACCTAAGCGCTTGGCCAGTGTTTATATGGCAGTCGATTAATCGGTTTTGCCGGTTTTTCACGCTGGCTACTCACCATATTAAGGAGGCGAAGTCTTTATATGGTGCCAGGTCGCTTTTGAATTGGAAAAAAGTTAGGCTTCAGGTTTTTAATTGTCCTTTTCTGTTACCTTACAGCAGGCGTTGATTCATTTTCAATTTATGAAGGCCTTAGGAGTACCATAAGTAGTTCCATGGTGTCTGCGATATTTACAAAATTGGATATTAAAGATTAAGCTTAAAGTGCCTCGTTTCCGTTTTCAACATTTTTACAAACGCATGTTTCCCTCAGTTCTTTCAACTTATTGTTAGTGCCGGCTGAATGGCAAAGCTGTGTTGCGAAGAAAGCGGTAGGTAAAAATTTTATCATCAATACACTTTAATGCGTCCTGCTTTAGATTTGCAGGTGTGTTCACGGGGTATGGCTGGTGACCAAGTAATGGCAGAACAATAAACTGAAGGGGCAGGCTTTGTCGCGAAAAGCTCAGGGCATTAGATAAAATCAGAGAAGGCTAGAGTGGATCAAAGCAGCCAAGCCTTAGGATAAAAAGAGGCTAATCGATTCCCAGCACAAGTAGCGGTAGTCGGTTTTTTGATACTCAAATAATATGACCAACCCAGCGCCCGGCTAGCATAACCCCTGACCATAAAAAAAGAGATAGGCAGCCTATGATTTTAATTTGCATCGGTGTCTGTGCGAGGGTGTCCCACTGATGGATGTTCTTGTACACGCGGTGATGAAAATAAAACATATTGATACCTGCAAGAGCAAGTAGCGCCATCTTCCATTGGAAAGCTGGATTTACAACATGGGATGCTGCACGTGTGATGAACATTCCAAGTCCAGTAATAGTTGCTATAACAAATGCGGCCCATGACCAAGGGACTAATTCTTTCGAAAGAGTAGTGATCGGGTAGCGGGTGGCGGCCAAGCCTAGCAGCCTTAAGTCGACAAATAGAATGGAGCCGACAACCATAGCCGCTGCTATAACGTGGATTGATTCCAAAAAAGGAAACCACGAGGTGCCACCGATTTCCCAGCTAATAGGCCAGTTTTCGATATCAATCCAAAATGGATCTCTGAGAAAACTACTTATCATAGTGCTGGCTTCCGAGATTCATGGCTATTTAAATTAATCATGATTAGGCTGGGTAGTAGAGGTATTCAACATAGGCAATCCAACGTCCTGCCATAGCAACCATGACCCAGCAGGCAAGTGAGGCTAGGGCAATTGCTCTGGCGCTCCAGAGGTGTTTTGTGTCTTGTTCCCAATAACCGGCCTGTCTTTTTTGCATCCAATAAAACACTAGGGTAAGTATAACTGCCGGAATGAGGAAACTCACTTTCCAGCCGAAGACAGGATTATTGAAATAACGATAGGGGCGGGCAAACAAAAAGAATGCGCCGGAGACCAAGTTACTGGCTAATGCCCAACATACCCAAGGCATAACGCGTTTAGTCATCTCAGTGAGTCCTTGCGAGCGCACCGCTAATCCCAAAACCCTCAGGTTTAGCATTACAATAGTTCCCATTAGCACTGCGATACCAAGAATATGCACCGTTTGAATAATCGGTGGAAATCCGGGTACTGTGCGCAGTGTCCATAATGCAGCGCTTTGCAAAAAAGAACCTTCTAGCAAGTCGGCGATACTGATAAAAAATTCAGGCATTTTTTGGCCTAGGCCCTATTTATTCATTCTTCAAGTTTGCTCGTAGTGCTGACGTCTCTACAGATACTTGTCTGTAACCGCGCCCTCAGTAGCGGATGCTGCTGAGGCTGCAAATTTTGCTAATACGCCTCTTGTGTAACGTGCCGCTGGTTTTTTCCACTTGCTTAGGCGTTCCGCAATTTCCGCGTCACTCAAATCTAAATTAACCGTGTTGTTTTCGGCATCGATAGAAATTCGATCGCCGGTTTTAATAATGGCAATAGGGCCGCCTTCACTGGCCTCTGGCGTCACGTGGCCCACAACAAAACCATGAGAGCCGCCGGAAAATCGGCCGTCGGTGATAAGCGCTATGTCCTCGCCCATACCTTTGCCCATAATGGCTGAAGTTGGGCTCAACATTTCGCGCATGCCAGGACCACCTCTCGGGCCTTCATTGCGGATGATAAGTACATCTCCCTTAACCACCGTCCCATCAAGAACACTTTTGAGGCAGTCCTCTTCGGACTCAAATACACGGGCATTCCCAGTAAAGCTAAGTCCTTCTTTGCCGGTGATTTTTGCCACCGCGCCTCCCGGAGCCAAATTACCTTTTAATATAACCAAGTGGCTATCTTTTTTTATTGGGTTGTCAAGCGGGCGAATAATATCCTGTCCCGCAGGATATGCCTTTACGTTGGCTAAATTTTCTGTGAGAGTTTTGCCGGTAACAGTCATACAGCTGCCATCTAACATTCCGGCCTCTAACATGGTTTTCATCAATGGCTGAATTCCGCCAATTTTAATTAATTCAGACATTAAGTATGTGCCACTGGGCTTGAGATCCGCAAGCATGGGAGTCTTTTTGCCGATTGTTGTGAAATCATCCAATTCCAATTCCACTCCTATTGTGTGGGCCATCGCTAATAGATGCAGTACCGCATTGGTGGATCCGCCGAGGGCAATTACGACTTTGATGGAATTTTCAAAAGCAGCTCGGGTCATAATGTCAGAGGGCTTAATGTCATTTTCAAGCAAGTTCATGATGGCAGCGCCAGCGTTTAAGCAATCATCTACTTTATCGCTAGATATGGCGTCTTGCGCTGAGCTATTAGGCAAGCTCATACCCATCGCTTCGATTGCCGAGGCCATGGTGTTTGCTGTGTACATGCCGCCGCAGGAACCGGGGCCCGGGATAGCGGTTTCTTCTATGTTTTTCAGCTCTATGTCGGAAACCTTGCCTGCCGCGTAGCCGCCCACTGCTTCAAAAACAGAGACTACATTGGTGTGGTTAGGTCCTGGCTGAATGGTGCCGCCGTATATAAAAATCGAAGGCCGGTTAAGGCGCGCCATACCCATAAGGAGTCCAGGCATATTCTTATCACAACCGCCAATAGTGATGATTCCGTCGTGTCCCATGCACCCGGATACGGTTTCCACGCTGTCGGCTATGACTTCTCTTGAGACCAAAGAATACTTCATGCCTTCGGTGCCCATAGAAATGCCGTCAGAGATCGTAATGCAGTTGTAAATCACGCCTTTGCCGCCGGCTGCATCGGTTCCTTTATTAACTTCTTCTGCTAGTTTGTTGATGTGCATATTACACGGCGTGACCAAACTCCAGGTCGAGGCAATGCCTATTTGTGGTTTCTTGAAATCTTCGTCATCAAAACCCACTGCTCTGAGCATTGAGCGACTTGGAGCTTGTTCATAGCCATCAACAACGATTTTAGAAAACTTCCGTAGGTTCTTGTCTGACATTATTTTTCCACTTCTAGTAAGTAATTAGTTGCAGGCTGATTGTTCTTGAAACCAAGCATAGCGAGTTATGGCGTTCAATCAGACCGATAATAGAGCGCTAATATACACTAGGCCATCATTTATCGCATTCTCGGCGATATAGACACTTGGTATTAGTTGACCTGCAATTCATTTCTGCCCATGGCAAACAGGTCACCGGTGCAGTCACTACTTTAGAGGATGCACTGTGCAACTGCCGCAAACTCCTTTTTATGACTGAGTGACAGTAAAGGCTGCGGTAGGGTATGGGATTTCCAAGAAGCGCCGGGGTGCGCTATGAAATGTGTTGTTTGCTCGTGATAAAACGCTGGCAAGGGCCGAAAAAACAGCGCTAGCTTGTCAAAAGTGAGTGAGGCTTGGCGAATAGCTGCTTAGCCAGCAGTTTTGTAGCAGATGCAGCAGAGTCGGTATTCTAAGGAGATAGGTTGACACCTTATACGGGCTGTGACTTGGTTGCCCAGCGGGAAGTAAATTCCGAAGGGGCGCTGGTGATAGTAAGTTAAGGGTGCCACTGTTAATTTGATGCAAAAATTAAACAAATGATAAGGTCCGAAAACGGCCAGTCAATACGTTGAATAAGAGTATGATGGTAATCACGTAAATGCGAAGCTGCCGCCAGATTAAACAGGGATTGCACAATGTTATTGAACCCAGATGAATATGAAGACGCTCGTCAAAGCCGCGATGCTCGTTTTGATGGGCGTTTTTTTGTGGGGGTTTTAACAACGGGAATTTACTGTCGGCCAGTGTGTCCGGTTAAAGTGCCGATGAAGAAAAACATCCAGCTTTATTCATCGGCGGCTGGCGCTGCCGCTGCGGGATTTAGACCTTGTTTACGATGCCGCCCAGAATCCTCGCCGGGAACTCCCGCCTGGAGTGGCCCTTCTTGGAAGGTCTCACGTGCCTTGCAACTTATCGACCAAGGCTACTTAGATGATTGTTCTGTCGAAGATCTAGCTAATGAAGTCAGTGTAGGGTCTCGACAGTTAGGCCGTCTATTTCAAGAACACATAGGGGCATCACCGATAGAGGTTGCACAAACTCGGCGTCTGCACTTCGCTAAAAAGTTAATCGATGAGACGCAATTGCCTCTTTCTGAAATCTGCTTTGCTTCAGGTTTTGGCAGTTTGAGAAGATTTAACGCTGTCTTTGTCAAAGCCTATAACCGAAGCCCGAAGGAACTAAGGGGGGTTAGAAAGAAGCAACGCAGTAAAAGTCATATGGGTTCGAAGGCGATAGAGCTATCTTTGTTTTTTCGTCCACCCTTTGACTGGAAAGCCTTACTCGCATTTCTCGCCTATCGACATATTCCAGGGGTAGAGCATGTCACTGAGAACTCCTATGCTAGGACAATTAGCGTGGAGGGGGTTTCAGGCGATTTGCGTGTTGAATTTACAGAAGGTTCTACACAATTAAAAGTACAGATAAATTTCCCAGAGTCCCGCCAGCTTTATCATATTATTGATCGGGTGCGGACAATATTTGATTTGCGCGCGGACAGCGAAAAAATAGAGAGTTTCTTAGCCAAGGATGAGATTCTAAGGCCAGCGGTTAAAAAAAACAGCGGCTTAAGAGTGCCAGGCTGCTGGGATGGGTTTGAAGTTGCCGTGAGAGCGGTACTGGGCCAGCAAGTCACTGTTAGAGCCGCAACAACCTTAGTTGGCCGATTAGCTATGAGTAATGGTCAAGAGTACTCCTGTGATAATCCGGAGCTGAATCGTATTTTTCCAACTCCTAAAGTTCTCCTAACAGCTGATCTTAATAATATGGGAATAGTCGGTCAGCGCATTACTGCGATTAAACAGATTGCAGAGATGGTTGAGCGGGATGATTTGATTGTCGACTGCACGACAGCCACCGACACCTTTGTTGAAAAAATCTGCACGATAAAAGGGGTTGGCGAATGGACAGCTTATTATATCGCTATGAGGGCCTTGAGTGATCCAGATGCGTTCCCCTATTCGGATTTGGTTTTGCGCCGAGCAGCGACCAAGCCAGGGGATACTTTGACAGCAAAGACATTGCTAGAGCTAGCTCAGGTTTGGAAGCCATGGCGAGCCTATTCGGTGATTTTTCTATGGGCTCACTATGGCGCTGTCCATAAACCGATTATGGAGAAAGCGAAAATAGCGAAGCAGGCACAGACCAGAGCGGCAACGTAATTAGCTGGGTAGGAGGTGGCCTTATTTTTACGCTCAAGTACATTACACCGGGCTTTAATCCACGGATTTAAGTTGCACCGATTTAAAAACTTCATGGGGAAGTCATGCTATGAAAACCTATTATACTTATCACGAAACAAGCATTGGCTCCTTGCTCTTAGCAGGGCAGGGGGATGCGCTTTCATTGCTTGGATTCCCACAAGGAAAAATGCAACGTCGGCATGAGTCTGGCTGGCAGCGAGATGACGCTCCATTTCGCGACGCAATGGAGCAGTTAAATCAATACTTTGCTGGCGAGCTCGACGCATTTGATTTGCGCTTGGCGCCTTCAGGTACAGACTTTCAGAGAGCTGTATGGAAAGCCCTAATGGAAATCCCCTACGGAGATACTTGGAGCTATGGTCAAGTGGCAGAGCATATCGACCGTCCAAAGGCATCTAGAGCGGTTGGAGCGGCCAATGGTGTCAATCCAATACCGGTGATTATTCCCTGCCATCGGGTGATTGGCAGTTCTGGTAAGCTAACGGGTTTCGGTGGTGGTTTGGAAACAAAAGAATATCTGCTAGGACTGGAATCTCAGCGCAGGGCGCCCAGTCTTTTTAGTTAAGGATCCGTGAGCAGAGTCCACGTAATTCTTTATTCTCTTGCGGCAGCTTCAGCACAGGTACCCTCCTTCAGCATAGTCGCAGCAGTATGGGTAAGCGTTTAAAAAGGTGTAGCAAACTTTTGCCCGCTATGCCAAGTCGAATCGCAGAGTACTGAGGGCTAGTAGTTAACTATTGTCTTCAATTCTTATGGATCTTGAACTATCTGAGCCAGAATCTACTCAGGGGGTTTATCCTGAGCCGGGATAAGTTGCTTCCAGCCATACTGGCGAGTTTGGTCTTTCATGGGATCCTAGCTGTTATTTTTTTGGGGATAATTAGGTGCTCAAATAGGTCGAAAACCAACTTCCCAGTTGCCTGTGAAACCGACTACTGTTTCCGCCCGCTTAATGTTGCACTCCCTTAAACTAGAGGCCCCTAAGCCAGTGCTGAAAATAGCTAAGAGTGTGACCCCAAAAACGGCTGGGGCGAAAGATACTTTAAACGTAGATACCTTAGCTGCAGAGATATCCGCCGAAGTAAGCGATGTTGCCAGCGAAGTTAATGTTTTAGAAATCCCTCTAAAAAGTGAATTCATAAGTAGTCAGGAAGCTGATCTGGACGGCGACTAGGAAGACACTGTCCTGGCTTCTCTACGCGGCAGCCATAGGTTTGAGTATGGGGACCACCGCGATGGTGGCTCGCCGGATTTTGGTGAGAAAGATAGTGAAGGGGCCTCTTTTGCTGCTGCTCAGGCGATTTGGCTAGGTGTTTTTGTTTTTATTATTGTTGGGCTTGTCGGGATCTTTTATGCCCCCAACATATTAATGGCAATGGAAGCTGATGAAGAGGTTCTTGCCATCGGCGTTCCTTATCCCTGGCTTATGTTTGGTGGATCGTTCACCATTTTATTCTTGTTTCTTATTATCGCGGTGTTTCGAGGAGCCGCGGATGCCAGTCTAGCGATGAAGGCTCTTACTCTAGCTAATTGCATAAATATCGTTCTCGACCCTTGTCTAATCTATGGCTATGGGCCGTTTCCTGAATTGGGGCTATCGGGTGCTGCTGTTGCGACCAATATCGGCCGTGGAATTGGCGTTATTTATGGTCTCTACTACATCTGTGGCGGCGGCGGTAGAATACGCTTACACATGAAGAACATGCTGCCGCATTTGTCTACCCTTAACTCACCGGTTAAAATATCTCTAGGTGGAATAGTTCAGTTTCTTGTTGCCATGGCTAGCTGGGTTTTTCTTGTGCAGATCATCTTTAGTTTTGGTAGCGAGGCCGTTGCCGGTTACACAATTGGCGTGAGAATTGTGATGTTTACCATTCTGCCAGCATGGGATTGAGTATGCCGCAGCGACCTTGATAGGTCAAAACCTCGGTGCCGACTTGCCTGAGCGAGCTGAACAGTCAGTTTGGCAGATTGTAAAATTCAATGCTGTTTATATGGGATTCGCATCGTTTATGATGCTCCTTTTTGCGACTCCTCTGATCGTTATTTTTATCGAAGATTCGGTTGCCTCTGGCTATGCAGTGCAGGCGCTATGGATATTTGCATTGGGTTATATTCTTTGGGGTATTGGTATAGCAATTATTCAATCCTTTAACGGAGCTGGAGACACTATGATACCTACTTGGATCAACGTCTTTTGTTTTTGGCTAGTTCAAGTGCCACTTGCCTATTCCTTGGCGATGGTTTTGGAATTTTGGCCTGTAGGCGTGTTTTGGGCTGTGTTTGTATCCGATGTGCTCACTGGTATAGTAGGGTATAGCCTTTTTCGGCGCGGGAAATGGAAGCTCCGGGAACTATGATTCCAACAAATTAAATTATTAATTATGAAGAAAAGCGATGCAAAGTAGTCAGCAGCAAATAATTTCTCAGGTGGATCAGTGGCTGCAAAGCAAAAAGCAGGTATGGCTTTGTACTATATTAAAAACCTGGGGTTCGTCCCCTCGTCCCATCGGCGCAATGATGGCCTGCACGATTGATGGCGAGTTAGTCGGTTCAGTTTCAGGTGGTTGTATTGAAGAAGATTTTATTACTCAGCTGCAAGATGGAAGTTTAAAGTGCCAGTTCGATCAAGAGGGCAAGCCTTTTGTCGTTCAGTACGGCAAAACTGAAGAGGAGCAGGCGCGTTTGCGACTTCCTTGCGGGGGGCAATTACACGTTCTGCTGGAATACATTGAGCCTTGCCCTGTTAATTTGGAAATCTTTGCGCGCTTAACCAAGGATTTAGAAGGCCATAATAAAGTCAGCCGTGTTGTGAACCTAAAAAATGGCAATATCTCGGCTACAGATCATAGCAATGATATAGCGGTAATTATTACTAATGGATTGATGGCGCATAGCTTAAGTCCTATGTATAGATTGCTGCTGCTCGGTGCTGGGGATGTTGCGAAGTACGTAGCCGAGATGGCGCTTGCTCTAGAATATGACGTGACCCTGTGCGATCCGAGGCCAAATTATTTGGACAATTGGAATGTGTCGGGGGTCGAGACTACTGCGAAGTTACCTGATGATGTTGTCCGTGAACAATTCAGCAATCCTTACAGTGCGGTGATCGCCTTAGCTCATGACCCAAGGGTAGATGACATGGCTCTCATGGAAGCACTAAAAACAAATGCTTTCTATATTGGTGCCATGGGCTCTGAGAGAACCTCCGCTGCGAGGCGCGAACGACTGCCTGAGCTGGGGCTTAGTGACGCAGAAATAGGCTTATTGCATGCTCCAATTGGTTTTCAGATAGACAGTAAGACTCCTGCAGAGATAGCGATTGCGATTATGGCCCAAGTAACGGCTGTCAGGAATGGCGTTAGCTAGGCAGATAAGATTGCAGGGGTAGTGTTTGAGTTCTGACGTTTGATGGTTTGAACTGGGACGGAAGCCGCTTAGAAGGCCGGTTTCAGTTGGCAGGAATAAGGTAATATGGGGAGAATCACTGACGATTGGCAAGCTGCTGTGGCCTAGGCAGGCAGCTTGAGCTAGAAAGTCCTTGCGCGGCGCCACCAAGGAATACTCCACGCAAGGTTATTGTGAAAGGCTTTTACCCCAGATTACTGTTCAATTGCACGGTTCACCCCTGCGGCTTCCATCGATTCTAAACGGCGCGCACCGGCAAGGATTCCGATGATCCCGTAATTCCCCTCATGGCAGGCATACTCATAGACCGGTTCAGCCATTTTTGAGAGCGGATATTCTCCAGACCATTGAGCGGTATATACAGTAGGATCATCTACGGTGAAGCCATAAATAATCTTGTTGTTGGCTTCCCTGCGAAAGGTTTCGATTACTGTTAAATTTTCGGTTGGTGCTCCTCGGTAACTCATCCATGGATTATAGTTCTTGGTTTCTACTATCAACGTGTCACCTTCCCACCGTCCAATAGAATCCCCCATCCATTTGTTGTGTGTCTGGGACGCTGGGTTTCGTTCGTCCGTGATTTTTATGATTCGGGCATCATGGGCCATTTCAATGATAATATTGACATAGCCAGGTGACTGCACAATTTGCATATGACTGTTGTACATCACAGGAGACATAACCGGTCCAGAGCTGTTGCCAAATGCTATCAGGCAGCGCTCGCCCAAGCCTCGGCCCTCCGGGCCATCGTTTCGGTCGGGGCGGCTTGCTCGTATTTGTGCCACACGGTCGCGAAACCCTGCTACTCGTTCAGGAATTCGACCATTTGGCGGGTCGATTACCGCTGAAGTGCGAAATTCACCATTGATCGTTGGTAGAAACATGCCTCGATCTGTCCAGAACAGGTCGTAGTTCCCCACCGGCGGCAAGGCCTCGAGAGCTGGAGCGGCCCGGTTTGGATCTAAAGGCTCATTGTCCTGCTCAACTGCTTCCTGCGCGCTGCGCTCTAACTGCCGTGCTTCGTCTTCGGTATAGGCTTGTTTGCTGCCAAGATCACTTGGCCGCTCGAAGGGCATAACAGTGGCATTTTTCCAGTTCCCTTGCAGGTCTGGCGATCCCCATTGAGTGCGAGGAGCTGTAAAAATCCCACCAGAATTTTGTGCAAGAGCAGCCCCTAGGGGGGCTGCGGTAAGGGATATTACAAGGGTTAAAGCAAGGGATTTCATTTAGAATCTCCACTAAATAGTCTTATACAAACACTGTATTTGTTAATAGTAATAGTTGTTTTTAGTTTCATTATCAATCTTGCCGATAAGTTTGCCACAGTTTGAACCTTAGTGCTGCACTGTTGCGTTACTGGGTTCAATCTCAATCAATATTGAAGATTAAAAACTAATCCATTGGCGCGCGCTTTGGCCAAGGCTGGGTACTTTCTAGCTGTTTGGCCAGTTTAAGTAAAAGGCTGTCGGAACCCCACGGGCCGGTAAACATTGCGCCAATTGGAAGGCCATCTGCTGTCATATGCAAAGGTAGAGATAGACTTGGCTGGCCTGTGCCGTTATACAAGGCTGTGAAGCCGCTGTATTGTTTGAATCTTTCGCCGTATTCTCTAAGGTCGCTGCTGTTCATATTTAGCCAACCAAGTTCTGCTGGGGGCATGTTGAGAACGGGTGAAATGATGATGTCGCAGTGGCTATGAAACTCAGCCATGGTTGATTCGGCGGTTTTGAGTGCATCTAGTGCTTCAATATAGTCAGCGGCTTTTATGTCTTTACCTACAGTGGCCATAAGCTTGGTGGATGCTTCCATTGGGCTCTCTTCTATACTTAAACTTAATTCTTCTAATCTATCTTTAACTGATTGATAAACATGAGTATTTATAACTTTTCCCATGGCGGAAGTTGTGGCCTTGTAGTTGACCGGGTGAGAAACCTCGACGACTGCATGGCCGAGCCCCTCGCAGTACCTAGCGGCCTTCATTACAGCTTCAATGCAGTCAGGATGTATTTCTTGCCCTAGGGGATGCTGAAGCTGGAGGCCAATTCTAAGCTTGCCAATGTCGCTGGCGAGACCTTCGGTAAAAGTGCCGCGGTGCTTAGGCATTGGGAACAAGTGGGGTTTGTTGAGAGTAATAATATCGAGAAACGCCGCGCTGTCTCTTACCGTTTGACTAACCACATGGCCCACGCTCATACCGCTCCAGCATGCGCCCATCTCGTTTTCTATGGCTGTCAGACCGCGGCTTGGTTTTAATCCTACTAATCCACAGTTAGCTGCAGGGATTCGAATGGAGCCGCCGCCATCAGTTGCATGAGCCACTGGTAAAATACCTGCCGCTACAGCCGCGGCAGCGCCGCCACTGGAGCCACCGGTGGAGTAGGATAGATTCCATGGGTTGCGTGTAGGGCCATTCGCTACAGGCTCTGTGGTCAGTGTTAAGCCCCATTCTGGGGTGTTTGTTTTACCCATAATTATCAGCCCAGCATCTAAATAGCGGCGCACGATGTTGGAATTCTGGGTGGCTACGTGGCTCTTAAAAAGGTTGCTGCCGAAACTGTTAGAGAGTCCTTTAACAGGACTTAAATCCTTTATAAGGAAGGGCAGGCCTGCTAAAGGGCTTTGTTGTAAGTCGGCTGGAGTATTATCGAAAGCCTGAGCCTGTGCGGTTGCTTGCTCAAAACTCTCCACGTTAATGGCGTTGAGGCTCGGGTTGACGTCACGAGCGCGGCAAACTGCCGCTTGCATGACCTCGCTGCAAGTGAAATCTTTGTTTCGTAGGCCAGAAGCTAAATCCATAGCGTCAAGATTTAAGTATTCAGAAATTTTAAGCACGATGCAACTGACTCCTTTATAGGGGTTTAGTATTTTTTAAAACGGTGTTTTAAGCTTGTTAAAAGACTTTCGGTTGGCCCTTATCCTGACTAACCAGGGACAGACCCTCTGAGTCATCCAGCTCCTCTGCATCGGCGCGCTTTCCATCGGACAGCTGAATGCGCAATCTGACGTTGTTTTTTGAATCCGCATTTTTCAAGGCTTCCTCGTAGCTAATTCGACCCTGTTTATAGAGGTCGAACAAAGCCGAGTCAAAGGTTTTCATACCCTGTTGCTCGCCTTGTTCCATTACTTCTTTGATCTCTAGAACCTTTGCTTGCTTGATCAGATCGCAAACGCGAGGGGTCCCGAGTAGAATTTCAATCGCTGCAGCCCTCTTGCCATCTGGTGTTGGAATGAGGCGCTGAGATACAAAACCTTGTAAGTTTAATGATAAATCTAAAAATAGTTGTTTATGCCGCTCTTCAGGGAAAAAGTTGATAATTCGATCTAGCGCTTGGTTGGCATTATTGGCATGCAGTGTGGAGACGCAAAGGTGGCCGGTTTCAGCAAATGCCAAGGCATGCTCCATTGTTTCTCGGCTTCTGATTTCACCTATGAGAATAACATCTGGTGCCTGCCGCAAAGTGTTTTGAAGTGCTTCTTCGTAACTGTTGGTATCAACGCCTACCTCCCGTTGATTCACTATTGATTTTTGGTGAGGATGGATGAATTCCACAGGGTCCTCAATAGTGATGATATGGCCATCGCTTGTTTTATTACGGTGGTCGATTAAGGCGGCGAGGGAGGTCGACTTACCTGAGCCAGTGCCACCTATGAGGAGAATGATGCCACGCTTTTGCAT
>Ga0114998_10001358_pt1 | contig 18763 bp, 13 predicted proteins | sample ArcticOcean_MG_C_5_FD_87044 | JGI IMG/M metagenome (GOLD analysis project Ga0114998, IMG submission 87044) | Marine microbial communities from western Arctic Ocean - ArcticOcean_MG_CB4_138 | ecosystem: Environmental > Aquatic > Marine > Oceanic | place: Arctic Ocean: Canada Basin | collected...
AAAGGGTGCCGCATACAGCAGCGCTTGACGTGCTACCGCGGGTTGGGGGATTCGCAAATCCAAATCAGGCGCCAATCGAGAATATCAATTAATCAACCACCATGGGGAAAGCCGCCGCGCCCGTGGAGCGAAACGTCGTGAACGATGATAAGAATTGGCGGCTGCGTATCAAAGAGGAGACAACGGCTCAAAGACACTTCGAATCGGAATGGGGTTTCCTTTTGCCCGATCCCGATGAGAGGAACGCGCGAGAATCAGCCCCAACGGAGGTGAAGCGGACGAAATATTTCGACCTCAAAAAAGGCACCACGGTGATTGAGAAGCGCGTGCCGGCGAGCGCGCGTGATCCCGCGATGGATGTAGTGTTGGATCCGAAGTCTGCAGCTGGGGTAGCACACGCGACGCATGAACAGCTGATGCGCGCGATTCCTAAGAATCCCGCATTCATCACTTCGTCACAAAAGTCGTACGGGCAGCGTCCGTCGCTTGAAATGTTTGGCGTTTCTGAGATGGGGAGAAAATCGGTAATAAAAAGCGCTGGTATTGCCATCCCAGACGGCTCACAGGGGTGGCAGACGAGAATTGGATACGATGATCAGTGGGATGATGACGAAGACTAGCACTTTCGCGCACTCTATATTTGTAAACTATTCATATTGCCACCTTGCCACCGGAACAAGCTAGATTTTTGCGTCGCGCTCCGAGAAAATCACCTCAGTCTTTAACGTTTTGCCACTCGTGAGTAATCCATTTTGTCACCTCCGATGCTAGAGTCTGTTCCGCAGAAGATGCGGCTCGCGTTCTATCGGGATGAAACTTGAGCATTGCACGACGATATGCCCCCTGCAATGCCTTTTTGGTTTTGCCGTGTCCGTCGACTTTAATGCCACATCGCTGCAAAAATACCCGCAAGTCCGCGCCTCGTGACCAAGCCTTCACCTGTGTCACCGCCTTCGCCTTCTCCGCAGCTTCCGTAAACTCATCAGCCTGTTTCCTAGACTCGTTCTGTCGTAGCTCTGCGAGCTTTTTTCGCTGACGAGACGCGAGATCTTCCTCAGCAGTGCGTTTCCGTTTCTTCACAGCCCAAGCCTCTCTACCGCCGTCCCGCTTGTCGACGACCGCTTTGACGAATTCATCCTTCTCCAACAACCCGGTGACGTCGATTCCCATAGCGTTCGCGATCCTCCTCAGCTCACCGGCTGGGAAGACGGTTAAATCCTCCGCTTTCTCTACAAGTTCCCAAGCCCGAACCTCCTCTTTAAAGTCGTTCGCGGTGGCTTCTCCCTGGCGCTGCTGCGCAGCGCTGCGGCGGTTCCGTTCCATTATCGCAATACGTGAATTGAGCTCGTCCACGGCACCTTGATGTCTAGATTGTAAACTCAAACACTCCGCGCGGGTCGAGTCGATTTGATTTAACAGATGATGTACATTCTCCGTCGCTTGGTTTATCAGCATGCTGAGCTGAGGGCCCACACCGTAAGCTTGTCTTGTGGTGTAATCCCGATACTGTTGTTGTGACACATTCAGCTGATTAACGAGGTTGCGCCAGTATTCATCCATTCTAACCATATCAGTCCACTCTTTCATCAACGCGATTCTGGCGGCAGCGACATCCGGAGAATCACCCGGTTGCGTTGTTTCAGGTCGCGGCGGTATCATCGTCGAAGGCGTTTGCTGGGAGCCCTGCGCGGAACCACCCCTCGCGGAACCACCGTCGAAATGAGAAGGGCGAGCGCTTTGCTTCGCGTGTGGTGCTGAAGGTTTTGGTCGGAGTGGGGGTTCTCTACTACTAGAAGGATTAGCAGGTTTGCACCTCACCGGTGCTGCTGGTTTCCCCGCCGGTTTTCCCGCGGGTTTCGCCGCCGGTTTCGCTGCCGGTTTCGCCGCCGGTTTCGCCGCCGGTTTTGCTGGTGACTTCCGCGGTTTGGTTCCTTGCGTTTCGCGCTCCACAACCACTTCGTCTTCGTCATCAGACGAGAGCAGCTCGCATGGGTTTTCCCTGGTTCCTTTCCCGCCTGGACTCGGCACATCATCGTCCCCCGCGCTACTAGAAGTACTTGCATGTGGCGCGCGACGGTTTGCCTCCTTCGCGGCCTGCCTCGGGTCAGGTCCTATCTCGATCTCGTCTTCGCTATCAGTCCTCAGTTCGCTGTCAGACTCGTCAGCCAAATCGATGCACTCCCCACGTTTACCACTCGTCGAGGGTGCCTTTTCAGCATCGTCCGGCGATCCTTCGCTGAGAACGTAGCCACATATCGGCACGCCCTCAGCTCTTGTCAAGTATAGCACATGACCTCGCTGAACATAGCCAATGAATCCTGCCTTGAGCATCTTGAGCACGCCGAAGCGGTCCTTGACGAAAATCTCAGTGATGGCTTTGACCTCGAGCGCGAGTTCCGGAGCGAACACCAACCTGCACTCTAGCTGGTTCGCGGCGATGCGCTCATCGAGGATGCCATATCGTCTATTACGACCGACAACTTTCGTTTCTCCGTCCCGAATCGGGATGGGTTTCAGCCCCTTCCCGTCCACGGGCCTGAGATGGTACTGTGCGTTGCGCAGTTGTCCCAGATCCTCCCCGGACTCGGGGTTGGCACCCGCAGGATCCTCATGCGCGCTAGCCATCGTGGTCCCTACTCACTTCGACGGTGTCATTGTATCAAAATCGCACCGCTTGTGAAAGGAAGTGCCCTGCGTGCAGGGCTTTCTGCGGCTAGCTCGAGGCACAAGTGGGACGTTCAAACAAAAACGTGGCTCAGAAAAGAAGTTTATTATTTGATGAAAAAATGTTTGTTCATCTCAACTCCACGCCGCTCACTCTCCCGGTCTCCAGCGCATCTCTCAGCGCAAACTGCGACACATTTGCCCGGGCTCTGCTGTAAGCAAGTACCGAGCTTGAATATATTATTCGAATTGTTCTCGATACACGGCCATCGTCGTGTTGATGAACCTCGAGCGTTGTAACCTCGGCCTCGACGCCTTTTCCCGCAGTTTCGCGAACGACGTCCAGAAGCGTTTCCTCGCGAAACGTTTCGGGTCTGGTAATCCACATGCTGACATCACGTGTATGCGTGAGCGCATGCGAGGGGCATGTCGCTTCCCCAAGCTCCCCTTCGCGGCGAAACATGTGGACGACACCATCTCTGACAGTGAAGCTTCGCTCTTGAGACTCCGGTGCCCCAAGTGTCCGCGAACGCCAGTGTCCGCGGCTAACGTAGCCGCGCGCAGACCACGCTGACGCATCGAAGGGTGCAGTATTCACCAACACGAATCCACCTTCGGCAGCCTGCGTCGCAGCCTGCCAAGTGTCCCCGTAATCGCGCCGCACGTCGCCATCCGCAGCTGTGCCTCCTTGCCCGGCGACGAGTGCAACTTCAACGGCGCCGCCAGGAGACAGTACCGCCTCTGCTGCTCGGAAAAAGCCCGCGAGAAGCTCTCTATTCAGACTGATTCGACCTTTGCCGGCTATATGGGGAAACATGAAACATACACGATCCCACGTTTGACCTTCGAACGTAGTGTCGAGCATAGTGGCGTCGATGCCGTGCAGGAGGTCCACGCCGGGAGTATTGCTCAGGAAACGAATATTTTCCGATCCTCCCCACTGTTTTGTGGTGTCTTCCGCTGGCTCAAACGATGTCGCCGTGACGCGAAGCCCATCATCTAGCTCCTTAGCTGCACTCATGGTCAACGCACGAGCGAAGCTGAAGTCACCCTCACCACAAAGAAGGATTGATTGAGGCTTAACAGTTGCAGAGGAAAGTTCGGAGGGCGAGGATAACACGAAGCCATCGTCACGCAGAGCTGAAGTTTTCGTCCACGGCGTCGTAGACGGACCAAAACCTCGCAGCTTGCGTCCGACAGAGCGCAGATGCGAACCGATAACGACATCTCTTGAAGCTACCAATTGCAAGCATGAGCGCATCACAGCGCTCATTCCGCTTCCCTGAGTGCAGCAGCGCTGCTGACACTGAGAAGTGCCGTCTCTCCTGAAACCTTTTGCCAAGACTGCAGAAGTCGTGCTTCTTTTCGTTTCGCCTCGAACCCTAGTATAGGTTTCAGATCAGGAGAGCGCCACTTTTGAGGTCACGGTGCTGGTGCCCCGTTCGACGTCCAACAAAACGCCCCGAAGGGGCTGAGTGGGAACGTCTTCAGGACAGCCATGGCCGAAACCGAGATGGCGGACGCCGCAACGAAGCAGGAGCTGGCTTCCAACCTGACGCTCGACATCCTACAGATCGTCAAAATCAGCCAGAGTCAGCACGGCCTGCGTCACGGCGACCACACGAGGTATAGGCAGTACTGTACGCGTCGTCTGGCGCGCATGTATAAGGCGACGAACTTTAGCCACGGTAAAGGAAGATTTCAGAAAAAAACGCTGCTGCCGGAGGTAGTCGCAGACGCGAACCACCTCATGATCCCTTTGATCAACGCTGAGCGCGCTTGGAGCTACGCGATGGAACTCAAAACCGACGCCGGCAACGACCCTCGCAAGCGATCACACATGATTCGCCGCCTGAGGAAAGCCACCGTTCACGCCTCAGAGCTTGTCGCTCTGTGCAAACAGCTCGGAAGCGCGAGGACAGCGCTTGAGGCGGAGGCTTACTCGTCCTTCATGTTCGGCAACTTCCTCGCAGAGCAGGAGCGCGACTGGAGCCGCGCGCTGGCGAAGTTTATGCGCGCGCGAAAGGCGTTTGAGCAGCTCGCGCGGGTTGGGGGATCTGAACAAGCTGATGTGTGCCGGGAGCGTATTGAGGAACTTGAACCGAATTTGCGATATTGCACATACAAACGTGGCAACAGCACGGGCGGTGACGAGTCGAGTCTTGACGCCGAGGACTTGGCAGCGCTCAAGGGTGAAAGCGGTGCAGATGATGAGAAGCTGAGGGGGATGTTGTCTGAAGACGGCGAGAAAACGTCATCATCAGTAGCTCCCACGTCGTTGATGTGGCGTGGACATGAAATTCCGCTTCGGAACAAGGATTCGCGAGCATGTGTTGCTACGGCTGCGAATCAGCTGGCGAAGCTGGAGTCACCGCTGACGATGTCCGCAGATCGCGGTCTCGCCATCTATGACAAAGCTCTCATGGCTTACAACGACGCGAAACAGCACCTCCGGGACGAGATAACCGCGGCGAGCTCGGTTCAGGGTGGATCAGAATCCACGACGCGCATAATGGAAATCAAGCTCTCTGATCGAGCTCTGAGCGTCCTGCTGCTAGAAAAGACAATCGAGCGAAACAAGTTCCTGGTGGCTTCGGCGACTGCGAAGCTTGCTGGGGATATCAAATTGGAGAAAGGGGAGAAAGCGACGCGCCCGGAGGATCTGGTCCACCTTTATAACACCTTGCTTCGAAACTACGAGGAGCTCGCAGAAAGTGGACCGGAGGTTTTGCGTGGGTTAGACGGCGCGGATAAAGTGGAAGAGAGCGTGCGAATGGACTGCATGATGGAGCAAATGCTTCTGCAGGGTCAGCGCGCCGCCTCTTTGGCCGCCGTCCATCTCGGCGCTGGAAGCCACGCTGAAGCCGCTGTCCTATATGCACGGGCTGCAGAGCATGCTGCCAAGGTGCAGGATCGCGCGCCGAAATCGTCTCACATGGCTGCTGCCGCAAGAAAGGTTCAGGATGATTCCAGAAAAGCACGCTGTATCTCGCTGGCTGACGGGACCATCGCGCACGTGGCTCAGCAAAAGGGGCTGCGATTAGGGTTGAACAGCGTGTCTCTTCAGGATGGAGCCTCGGCTGGCGGGATGGAGGCACAGTACCTTCTCGATCACCTTGATGAGTACAAGTCCGCAGTTTCAGGCAAGGGGGCAAACAAGGTACACATGATGCCGATTCCTCCCAAGATGATACCGATTGCTGTCAATCCAATCATTCTGGACGTGGCTGGCGACGAGATTGTCTACCCAGACTTGGAAGAGCGCACCGCGGTGAAAAAGACGTCGACGCTGAGGAATCTGTTTAGCTTTGCTAAGCGCCGGGAAACGTGAGAGGAACCTTTGTATTTCAAATTGACCCTCTCTACTCCTGTTTTGCTATTCTCCGCACTCATTCACCGTTACACGTTTATGGTGAACGCAACGTAAGGATGCGTGTCTTCACCGAGTACCTTGTCTTCGTCAGGATCGGCGTTCCAGTGCGAGGAAGCCCCCCTCCCGAAAGTATTCGTCAACACCGCGCGAAGTTTCTTTTCACACTTGGCATGCGGTTTCATAACGCCTGCTAAGAAGCTCGGAGGAAGACCGTACCTCAAGATACTCTCCACGAAGAGCCTGATGGCGCAAATGTGCACCCAAGCACTGAACACTTCGCCATAGCACGTCTGGCACCACTCGTACATCGCGGCTCTTCTTTCCTCGACTTCCGTTTTCAGATCGTTGCGCTCGGAAGTCTTTGCCTGAATCGCCTCGGCGTCATACGTGAAGTCTCTGACCTGGAATGACTTTTCCCGCGCGGCTGATTTAAACGCATCAACTACGCGACGAAATAACGTCACCGTGTACAGTGCGTAATCCCCATCCTCCTTCAACTTTTTGGATGACCGCGGCACCACAAACTGCGCGAGCGTCTCGTAGCTTTCCAACCAGTCCTTTTGACTGAACCTCGGCACCGCCACACACAACGTGGTGAGGTTTTCGGTATCCACCAAGTCTGAGTCGTTGACAAGCCCACCAAGATCACGCGTCGCTAAACTTCCGTTATCCTTCCTAGAAATTGCGCTGAGCTGACCCTTGACGGTGACGTACTCGCTGGTCCTCACCTTGAACTCATCGTCGACTTTAGCGACGCTTTCTTGCAATTTTTCCACGGTTTCGCGAAGAGGACGGCGCGCCGGATGCTTAGCCTCATCCCACGTGAATGCCGTCAGAAAACGCTCCGCCGAGATACCATCAACGCTAAGCTCCTCAGATGCACCTTCGATAGCCGCGAGGTCGATGACTTGTCTCTGAATCTTTGTCGCAATCGCTTCAACTAGTGTGTTTACTTTCACGAGATCGTCGCTGAGCGCGAGAAGCGAATCTAGGGTTCCAACGCGAAGCTCGGGCACATTGAACTGCGATACACGAGAGAAGGGGGCATATACGGTCAGTTTACGACACTCGAAAGGGACAACCTGTGCACTCCACGGCATCTAACGCTAATGGGAAGGCACATACCTTGTAGCTGACACTCAGATCGTTGTCGTGACAGGTTTTGTCCTGCAAGATGCTCCACGTCCGGTCCGCGCTGCCACCCTCGAGGGGCAGCGAGACGAGCCAGTACTGGGAACTCATCGTTCTGTACAACGTCAGAAGAGAGAGAGACACTCGGCGCTGTGTATCCTCCTCCTCGCCCTGACCGACGCAGTGGCCTTCGCCCACGGCAGCGGCACGAGTTGTGGTCGACCACGAAATGAAATTCAGCTCGAAAACGCAAACGAGGAGAAACCAACTGGAGAAAAAAACAAATAAATCAAAAAGCGAGTTTGAACCCTGGATTGACGGTCTATTTGCCTCAAAACAGAGAAAAAAATTCACCTCCACACTCTTGTGAACCATGAATTGGAAGGCTTTCCGAGACGCGAAAGAACGCCAAAAATGATTCAGAGATAGAAGGCGCGATTATCTAGCGAACGCGAGAAACGAGGCACAAATTTAAGCGCTGAATCATTATAAATTCGGAACCCAAAGTGCCCGTGTTACCCCGAGCCTTGAAACCCGCACGATCCGCGGTTTTGACGTCCTTCTTGAAAGATTTAAAGCAACAAACTACCTTCACTAGGAGTACGGAAACATCCAGAGGAACTGATTCATGCAAAATAGACGGTGGATGCGAGTAAACTTCAATACGTATTGAAAATTGAAAATAACGCTTTATCGGATGATTTAGCCGTGGTATGGTGCCCATATCGAGCATGATGGTACGTATCGTGTTGCCTGTCCATACCTGTAGGATGTATAAAAGAATTCCAATCGTGGGGATCAACTAGACGGATTTCGTATTTCTCCGGTTGAGGCAGTTCTGAAGTGCCCGATCGTGAAACAATCAGGCAGTCATTAACACCGTCGATGTTCAGCGCAAGCACACCATCTACGTGAATTGGACTTCAACGCGTGTCATTGTCGAGCAAATGCTTGCATAACTTGCGAATACGCGCACGTTATTGTCGGTTTCCGATGCAAAGGTCCATCGACCCAAAACTCAAATGAACAAAATATTCAAGTAAAACGCTCCTGAATTTATCTTACAAGCAGAGAAACACTTCTCTTCTAAGCGCTTTGAATTCTTTTCTCAGACCTTTCCTAGTCTTTCTAATATCACTTTAGTGAGCGTTTTCCATAAGCGCTTATCGAAGTCTTTCGGATGTCCATACACGCATGCGAGTTTGTCGCTAGGTCATGGAGCTCACGGGTGGTTGTCCTTGCAACGTCAACTCATCGCTGTCCATGGATTGCGTTGCAGGCTTCTATCTCGTGGAGCGGGAGAGCTTCCTATTGTCTTGATGATACGGACATTTTTTGTTGTTGATGTCGTCGCGTGATGCCAGCCAGAGCTCTCCGCGCTAGCTAAAGGAATCCCAGCCTACCCTTTATCGATGGCCTTAGTTCAGGGGTCATTGCCACGACATCGCTGAAGCGTGAGTTGCAGGTTCCATGTTGGTCCGCACCACGGTACGTTTGACACACTTGTCAGTCCTTTGAATGCACACGAGAGATGATTGTGTGTGCTTCTATTTCTTCTGAGGATGATTTTTTATCGACCCTCAAATGTTCCTCGACAGTCCTGAAGAGGTTGTCTCGATTGGCGTTGCTGCTCACAACGCGTGCGAGGACTCGTCCAACCAAATCCAGTTGGATTCGGCTTTTACCGCGCCTTTGCCATCCTCGGTTGTTAAAGCTGATGCTAGCTAGATAGGACGAGTAGCGTTGTTCGCACTCACATCTATCAATGCTTCGCTCGTTTTCGGTGTGATTCCTTTTCATCTTCCCTCTGGTGAGTGAAGGGTGCTTTTGCGTCCCATTCATTTCTTTTGAAAACGCTCGCTGTGAAAGTATTTGTTTTTTTGATGTCGGCCAAAACGAGGTTTTTCGTCCGAGGGTCGTGGAGCGCCCTTTGTTTTTTGGAAACGCGGGATCGATCACCCGCGTCTCTTCAGGGGTCGAGATCAAGCGGCGCAGTGCGGTGGTCACGAGGGTCGAGGCCGGCGTCCGATCCTCGACACAGTCGCGCGCGTCGACGTACGTACCTCCTCGCCGAGCGCACTGGCCTAGGCGTGTCTATCTCGCTGGCTGACGCATGTTAAAGAGCGTGAAAAGCAAGCTCACGGGGGTTGGTGGGCGAAAGAAGGAGGGTGAAAACGGGCGTCCCGCGGTTTCGCAGATGACGAGCAAAAAACCCAGCACGGGCGGTACCACCCGATCGTCCATTCCCCAGATGGAGGTGCTGTACGATACGAACAAGCCGCTGTTCTTGTTCCGCGATGTGGTGGCGTCCGAGCGACAGAATCTGTTCATCAAGAAACTCCATCTTTGCTCGTACACGTTCGATTTCACCGATGCCACTGCCCACGTGCGCGAGAAGGAGATCAAGCGACAGACGCTGTTAGAGTTGGTAGACTACGTCAACCAAGGGCAGGGAAAATTCACGGAGGCGGTGTTTGAGGACATCTCGCACATGCTCGCGCAGAACCTCTTCAGAGGGTTGCCCCCTTCAAACTATGAGATCACTGGGAATGCTGCTGGGGACAACCTTGACCCGGAGGAGGAGGAGCCGACGCTGGAGCCGTCGTGGCCGCATTTGCAAATCATTTACGAGTTCCTGCTGCGTTATGTCGTGTCTAACGAGGTGGATGCGAAGGTTGGGAAGAAATACATCGACAACACGTTTGTGCTCAAGCTCCTCGAGCTGTTTGATTCAGAAGACCCTCGCGAGCGCGATTACCTGTAGACGATCTTGCATCGAATTTACGGAAAGTTCATGGTGCACCGGCCGTTCATCAGGAAAGCGATCAACAACATCTTCTTCAGGTTTATCTATGAGACCGAGAGGCACAACGGCATCGCGGAACTCCTCGAGATTCTCGGGAGCATCATCAACGGCTTTGCACTCCCACTCAAGGAGGAACACAAAGTTTTCCTCCAGCGAGCACTCTTGCCGCTACACAAGCCCAAGTGCGTCGCGATGTACCATCAGCAGCTGTCGTACTGCATCACGCAGTTCGTAGAGAAAGATCCGAGGCTCGCGGATGCGGTGTTGCGCGGTCTGTTGAAATACTGGCCGGTGACGAACAGCCAAAAGGAAGTGTTGTTCCTTGGAGAGCTCGAGGAGGTTCTTGAGCTCACTCAAGCGGCGGAGTTTGTCCAAACGATGCTCCCTTTGTTTCGGAGAATATCCGCTTGCATCAACTCGTCGCATTTCCAAGTGGCCGAGCGCGCGTTGTTCCTGTGGAACAATGACTACATTGTTAACCTCGTCGCGCAGAACAGACGCGTGCTGCTGCCAGTATGCTTCGGGGCGTTTGAGCGTAACGCGCGGAACCATTGGAACGCGGCGGTCGGTGGGTTGACCATCAACGTGCGGAAGATGCTTATGGAAATGGACCAGCAGCTGTTTGAGGAATGCCAAAAGAAATGGGAAGAGGAAGAGAGCAAATCTGAGGAAATGGAGGCGAATCGTCAACAGGTGTGGAGGAAAGTTGAAGAGCTCGCTCAGAGAGCGCATTAGCGATACGCCGTTCTCGCTCGCTGTGCTGCTTGTGATTCACACTAATAATCCAATAATATTTTACAGTTCCTATTCTACACCTCATCGCCGTATCGGCGTCTTTGCCACAGGGGTCCTTGCCTTCGGTATCCCCTCTGTAGGCGGCTGATACGGTTTCATCTTCATCGCCGAGGGAGGATTTACTCCCCAATCTTTGGCACCAAGCAGCGCAAAGTTGGGATCCACCGTAACCACCTGCTGTGCGCTCGCGCGCGCCCTCGGGGTTGTTGTCGTCGACGACGCACGACGAGATACCGACGACTTCGCTGCGACGAGATCCATGTAATCTCCCTTCGACATAACCTGAGTTGATGACAACAGCGGCGGTCCGGCTTTGGCTGACGCTCCGTGGCGAAGTGTCACCCCGCGAGCCATCGTCATCACCTCCAACGCGTTTGCCTGCTGCTGACTCTGTTTGGGGTGAACGTAATCCACCCCACCGAGTCTCTTTGTCGTAAGGCTGTGCAATTTCCTCGTGCTAGCCTCCTCCGCGGTTTCCCTCTGGTCAATCACCTTCACCTTCATCGTCTGAGCAAAACTCGGCATCTTTTCTGGATCGAGTTTTTGAACCACGACCAGCTCACCCGATTCAGCGTACCCCCAATCTTGGCCTCGCATCGATTTTTGAAGCGACTCAAGCTTTCTCAACTCGTACTGGTCTTTTTGCACCTGCAATTTCTGCAACTCCTGCGCAGCTCGTCGTGACCCAATTTCTTCGCGCAAGCGTCGTTCCCTGTTCATTTCCTCTGGTGTCATCTTCTGCTTGCTCCTGAGTGGCTTTGCCTTCGGGGCGTCTATCGCCGCTGGAAAGGATTTTCTCGGCATTGTTGACGACAACCTCGCGCCTCCCGTCTTACGCAATAAAGACCCTCCGCAGACCCCCACACCAACCCTAGGCGCACCCATCGTTGCTGATAGCTTTGCACCCGAACCGACCGCCGCACGAGGGTTTTCTTGCTCAGGAACCCTCGGCCGCCGCCTCGCGCGCACTGTCCCCCTCGCCCAAGCATCAATAGGAGCTGGGATGTGGGCTTCGTCTGGGAACCAGCTTCCGACAGTCTCCTCCGGCTCGGTTGCGGGACCTCGGGTAGAGAAGCTTTCACGCTCCACGAACGTCATGTCCACCACCGCGAGGGCGTCCCGAACTGCCTGGCTAGCGGCGTAAGACACCACCTTACGCTGGAGCTCCGAGGCGTCGAGGTGCGAATTTACACGTTCCAAGATTAGCTCCAGGCAATCTTGCACGCACTCCTCGCGCTCCTCTTCCTCGCGGTCTTCTGCGAGAAGGTCGTCATCCTCAAAAACATCAGGGTCTCCCTCGCTCATCCTGTCGCGAACAACCGAGGCAGCACGCTCGTCGCCGTGCGCGTACCTCTGAGGAACGACCTCAGCCCGTTTGGTGAATTCCATTTCCAGCCCAAAAGGTCAACGGGTGAGAAATCATCGCAAGCCAAATAAAATCGTGCTCGCAGCGGAGACGAGACCTTTCGATGTCGGCGCGCTATAAAAGCCACCGCTTCGCCACCAACGCGCCCTTTCACAACGCTCGACCGTCAGCTGAGGTCGACGCGAGGGCGACAGGCGCTACAAACCGATCCTAACCGATCGTCATGCCGCCTTACGCCGGGACTTTCGCGAAACCGGAGAACGCGCTGAAGCGTGCGGTACGTTTTCCGGCGATGGCCGCCGCCCGGCAAATCCGCTCCAAACCCTGTTCACACAGGGGGTGTTTTTTTCCCTGCGATCGACGCCCGCTCACCCTCGCCCCCACTTCACCGTCTTCGTTTCACAGGAGGAGCTGATCAACGTCGGTCAGCCCAACGCGGCGCTGCAGGCACTCCACGATGTGATCACCTCCAAGCGCCACCGCACGTGGCAGAAGGTGCTTGAGCAGATCATGTTCAAGTACGTCGAGCTGTGCATCCAACTCAAAAAGGGACGGCTCGCGAAAGATGGTCTGATCCAGTACAGGATCGTGTGCCAGCAGGTGAATGTTCAGTCGCTCGAAGAGGTGATCAAACACTTCCTCAAGCTTGCGACGGAGAAGGCTGAATCTGCGCAAGCTGCTGCGGCTGCGTCGGCGAACGATGCCACCCTCGCGGTCAGCGATCTCGAGGCTGAAAACACCCCTGAGAACCTTATGCTCAAATCCGTCTCGGCGGAGAGCGAAACGGATCGCTCGGACCGCGAAACCGTGACGCCCTGGTTCAAGTTCCTCTGGGAGACGTACCGCACTATTCTCGAAATTTTGCGCAACAACAACAAGCTGGAGCCCCTGTACGCCATGACGGCGAACCGCGCGTTTGCCTTCTGCGTCACCCACAAGCGCACCACCGAGTTCCGCCGCTTGTGTGAGATTCTTCGCAACCACTTGTCGAACCTGATGAAGTACCGCGACCAACGCGACAGGCCCGATTTGACCCTCCCCGAGACCCAGCAGTACTACCTCGAGACTAGGTTTGAACAGCTCAAGGCTGCGGCACAGCTTGAACTGTGGCAAGAGGCGTTCCGCACCATTGAGGACATCCACGGCTTGACGATCATCCTGAAGCGGTCGCCCAACCCCAAGATGATGGCGACGTACTTCGCCAAGCTCACCAAGGTGTTCTGGGTTTCTGAGAACTATCTCTACCACGCGTACGCTTGGTACAAGCTCTTCAACCTGAGCAAAACGTACAACCGCAACCTGACTCCGGAGGACCTCAAGGCGATGGCCTCTACCGTGCTCCTCTCGGCTGTGGCCATCCCGCCCTACGAGTCGCGCACCGCCGCCACGCCCTCCAACCAGGAGCTGGACAACGCAAAGGAACGCGACGTTCGCATGGCGACTCTTCTCGGGTACACTCTGGATCCCAAACGCGATCCCCGCGAAGTGCTCTCGCGCAAGGCGCTGCTAAGCGAGCTCATCTCCAAGGGTATCCTCTCCCTCGTGTCCACGGAGGCGCGCCAAGTGTGGGCGCTCTTTGAGAAGGAGTTCCACCCGCTAGACATGTGCAAGCACGCGCAAAAAGTGTTCGCTACCCTCAGCCCCGAGGCCGTGCAGCTTTCTGCCGCGAGCCCCATCCCCACCATCGAATTCGATCAGTTCCTCCCCCGCATGCGCAGCCTCGCTGTGGTGCGCATGCTGCAGCAGTCGTCTCAGGTGTACCAGACGATGAAGTTGGAGACCCTTCAGCAGGTTGTTCCCTTCCTGGAATTTTCCCAGGTTGAGCGCATCCTCGTAGATGCCACCAAGGGCGGTGCTGTTGCTGTTCGCCTCGACCACCAGAACAAGTGCGTACGATTCGAAGGAGACCAGCTGGAGAGTGATAACATCAAGAACCATCTCGTGGCCATGGCGCAGAAGCTCAAGAAGGGCATGCAGATGATGTACCCTGAAGCTCCCGCCGCGTCTCTGGCGTCGAGGACCAACACTGCTGAGCTCCTTTCCAAGGTTGAGAACGAGCACAAGATGGCCCTGGCGCGCAAGGTCATCATTGAACGCCGCAAGGAAGAGCAGGAGCGCATCTTGCAAGAGCAAGAGCGTGTGCTCGAGGAGGCTCGTGTTGCCGCGCAGCGCTTGCACGAGGAGACCGAAGCGAAGCGACTCGAAGAAGAGCGCCGCACGCGCGAGGCGATGCGCATCCGCCAGGAGATGGAAGAGAAGGAGAAGGAAGAAGCACTCGCTCTTCTTGCCGAGGCTGAGAAGCGCAACCTGGGCAAGGGCAAGAAGGGCTTCAAGATCAAGCTCGAAGATGGCCAGAAGCTTGACAAGCGCACCCTTATGGAAGATGCCATCAAGGAGCAGATCAAGGAGAGGCAAGAGATGGAGCGCAAGCTCGTGCGGCTTGCGAAGAGCATGGATCACCTTGAGCGCGCCAAGCGCGAGGAGGAGGTTCCCCTTATCGAGGCGGCGTACAAGGAAAAAATGGTCGAAGACGAGAAATTCCACAAAGAACTGCAGCAGCAAAACGCCGAGAAGCACCGCAAGGCCTGGGAGACTGCCGTGGAGGAAAAGAAACGTCTCTCCAAGATGACTGCGGAGAAGGATGCCTTCTCCGAGGCTATCGTTTCGCGCCGTTCCGAGGAGTTCGAGGCTCTTCGCGTCGCGCGCGAGGAGAAGATCAACGAGCTTCGTATTGTTCGCAAGAACGAACGCGAAGTTGCTCGTCGCCGCGCCTACGTGCGCCGTCTTCAGCAGATTGAGGAAGAGGTAAAGGCGGCTGCGGAGCAGGCTGAGAAAGACAGACGCGAGGACGAAGAGCGCAAAAAAGCAACCGAAAGGCGCGAAGAGGAGGAAAAACGTCGCGCCGCGGAAAGGGATGACCGTCGCGAACCTCGTCGCGACGACCGCTCCGAACCTCGTCGCGACGACCGTTATGAGTCTCGCGGAGGTGGAGGTGGAGGTGGAGACCGCTACGAGCCTCGACGCGGCGACGATCGTGACCGCGGCGGCGGGGACAGGTACGAGCCTCGACGCGGCGGCGACGACCGCGGCGGCGGCGGCGGGGACAGGTACGAGCCTCGACGCGGCGGCGATGACCGCGGCGGCGGTGGCGGTAGCGGAAGGTACGAGCCTCGACGCGGCGGCGACGATCGCGGTGGCGGTGGCGGCGGCGGAGACAGGTACGAACCTCGACGCGGCGGCGACGATCGTGGCGGCGGCGGGGACAGGCAAGAGCCTCGACGCGGCGGCGACGATCGCGGCGGCGGTGGCGGCGGGGGCGGCGGGGGCGGTGGTGGTTCGCGTTGGTGATCGATCTGTCGAAAGATTGAAATCAGATATCAAAGATAATACACTCACTCAAACCTTCGCGCATATTTCAACAACTCTTGACTTCAGCCGCAAGTAACTCCCAGCACACGCGCCGCGCCGGAAGCGGTCCATTCCAAAATCTTCCGAAAAAGGAAAAAAAATGCTTAAACGACGACGTTTCGTTGCAACGACTTTCCACTTCCGATCATCCAGTCACTTTGCCCAGCGCACACGTTTTACGGGGCAAGGCAAAATGACGGTCGCGATGCATGCGCATGGTGTCGCGCCAGTAGCGAGACTACCTGCGACTCGTCGAAGCACAACACGTCACGCGCCCAGCTTTCAGACGAGCGCCTTCGTCGGGAAGGCGATGGAAAAAGTGCACATCACGGGTCGTCGCCAAAAGTATCTCGGACTCTCCGTTAAAGCCGTACAGACGTACGTCATCCTCCATGCTGTCTGTTGTCTTTAAAGCTCTACAGAGAAACTGACACAGACCTCTTCCCAACATCGCAGCCTTCCAGCCCATGGTCTTTCGCCAGGTGAAGCTTTCAAGAACTTCACGCGACCGCACACCATCCTGGGAACTATCGTGCGTTCCCTGCTTCTCTTTTGGGCTTTCTGAAAACCAAGAGTCACTTGACAGCCAAACTCAGCCTGACCTGCTTTCCATTTCATTTTCGTCCCTCACAGATAAGCACGAGCTCCGTGACGCTCATGGCTTGGCAGTTTGGTCACGCGCTTGAGTTGTTTGGGTTAATGATTGCCGGCAAGCATTGGGCCACGGCGGTCGCGGCAGCCGTGCTGATGAATGTTTCCATCGTCGGAATCAACCAGGTGTACGATAAAAAGCTGGACCGAGTCAACAAACCGTACCTTCCGATGGCCAACGGCGCGTACAGCTCTGACACGGGCCTTTCGGTCGTCGCGCTGAGCACCGCGGGGAGCTTTGCGATTGGTATTTGGAGCGGATCCAGCGCGCTGATGTGGGCGCTCGTGATTAGTCTCACGCTTGGCATCGTGTACTCCGTGGACTACCCTGGTTTGCGTTGGAAAAAATCCCCGGTTCTCGCCGCGACGTGCGTGTTGTTCGTACGAGCGGTCATCGTTCAGCTCGGGTTCTTCGCGCACGCTCTCGGGCGCCCGCTGACGGATTTCAACTTCCCGCCAAACTTGTGGTGCGCTATCGGGTTCATGGCAATCTACGGCATCGTCATCGCGTTGTTCAAGGACCTTCCAGACATAGAAGGCGACACAAAGCAAAACGTGCGAACGCTCGGGGTTCGACTCGGACCGTCGTTCGTGTTCAATCTGTGTTTAGCCCTGCTCACCGTGGCGTACGGAACCGCGGGGTTCGCGAGTGTCGCAAACGCCGTTTCCGCGACGTCGCGCGTGGTGGGTGGTATCCACGCGGTCGTCATCGTCGTTCTTCTCGCGGGTTCGCGACACGTCGACGTCTCGTCCTCGGATTCGTTGTACGACTACTACATCACGTTCATCTGGAAGGCTTTTTATCTCGAGTATTTTCTGCTTCCATTCGTGTGCTTCGCGTGAGAAACAGAAACAGTCGCTCGAGAGCTCGGGGTTTGTAAAAAATTAGTCCCTCGAAAAAGTGTGCTTTTCCCGGGATGTCGGGAAATCGCCCCCCCCCCCCAAAGTGCACTTGCAGAGAGTTCTGTGCTAAAGAGCTATAATAATATTAGAAGTATGTCTATGTGTACCACACCCGTCTTTACGCCCATTTCGCGCCTTTATACGCGTCAATCACAAAGCCGACACCGCAAAACAGCAACTCTTCCGCGATCTGGTCCACGCTAGGAGCCGCCGGCGCTGAAAAGTCCCCGAGAGGATCAAAGTCGCCCAAGGAAGCAGGAAGCTCAGCGCCGTGGTGCTGCATGGAAGGTTTCAGAGCCACGCCGATGAGATCACCCCCGTGCTCATCCGCGAATAGAAGCGCCGTGCCGCCGAGTCGTCTCTCGGCTTCCCTGAGGAAGCATCGCAGAGGATCGAAACCGACGAGCATCGCGGCGCGCGCTTTGTCCGGACCGCGGGCGAGAACCTTTTCAGGCATTTTCGCGAGCTGCAGCCCGCGTTTGTTTCCGTGCTCCGCTTCCAGGAGCCCGTCAGCATCGACGCCGAGTTCCTTGATTAGTCTTCGTTTGATCTGTTTAGCAGTAAACAAAGCGTGATCTGGGAAAGGTAAGGATGCTCTGCGCAGCTTGAGCACGATGTCGTAGTGCGTCAGCGCCGGAGTGAAGAGCGACTCCCAAGCCGCGTCGTCCCCGAGCCGAATCGCATTCGCGTCGTTTTTGGTGGCGCTCGCGTCCATACCGTTACGGCCTTGCAGGATCGCTTTAAGGCGCTCAGCACCCCGAGAGGCAAGCACCTGCGTGCGTTTCAACACAACCGCACCAGGTCCGCGTTGGGTCCAGACGTCCCCAGCAGAATCATACGGTGTCCAGATGCACATGGAAGGCGCGTCGGGGTCGTCCATTTTTTTCTCAACCTCTTGCATCTCGTCCCCCGTGATCCCCTCGTCCCCGTCCTCCTCAACCGCGGGGTCCACGAAGAGTGGCAACACGTTCCAGGGGTGGGACGCGAGCAAGTCAAGGAATCGAACAAACGCAACCTCGCGCGAGGTTGGTGGCTCGAAAGCACCAGGATGCAGGAAGAGGTGCGCCATCAAAAGCTCGATTGTTTCACCCTTGAAGTGCGGCGAGAGCATGTGCGCCGCGATCCATCGCTTTGCCACTTGCGTGGCGGGACCGTACGCGGGGAAACGCAGATTAACCGTGGCGATGACCCCAGCGTGCGCCGCACCACATATCAAGTGTCTCTCCGCAGCTTCGTTGTTCGCGCCTCCCGCGGTGGAGTTGATGTGCATTCGAATGGCGAACCCTTCGTGCAACACGTCAATCGCTTCCTCCGCGACGACGGTTTGCGTGGCGAAACTCGAACGGAGCTGCTCGGCAATCTTAAGCGCCATCGCGGCTTTCGTCTTGTTGATCGCCGTGCTGTTATCAGGCCACCGACCGCTTCCCTCGAGCTGCACCAACACGTCAAGCGGCTTGGGACAGACCGATATCTGCTCATTGCTCCGTCCCATGCCTATGCCAGCACCGAACGCGAGCTGATGCGGTTTCGGGGGAAACGGGTCGGTTCCGCGAAACGCGGCGCTGAGCGGTTGGACATTCACAACCTTCAAAGGCAAGTCCTTAAGCTCTTTCATGCGTTTCGAAAGCCGGTCAAGGCTCTGCACCAAGGTTTTCGCGGAAGATTC
>Ga0114998_10001360_pt1 | contig 18743 bp, 17 predicted proteins | sample ArcticOcean_MG_C_5_FD_87044 | JGI IMG/M metagenome (GOLD analysis project Ga0114998, IMG submission 87044) | Marine microbial communities from western Arctic Ocean - ArcticOcean_MG_CB4_138 | ecosystem: Environmental > Aquatic > Marine > Oceanic | place: Arctic Ocean: Canada Basin | collected...
AAATGGCAGCAGCTATGTCAATGGGAGCTTCAGGTGCTTGGTGCGGTTCAGTATGGCTTACGACATCTGAAGCGGAGACAAATCCTGTAGTTAAAGAAAAGATGTTAGCTGCTAGCTCAAGAGATACCGTGAGATCAAAAAGTAGAACAGGAAAGAACTCAAGACAACTTAGATCGCCTTGGACAGATGCTTGGGAAAACAAAGGTCCTGAGCCTTTACCGATGCCATTACAGTCTCTTGTTAGTGAGCCTGCATTGAAAAAAATTGATAAATTATCTCAAGGTGGTCATGAGGGTGCTAAAGAACTTGCAACATATTGGGTTGGTCAAGGTGTTGGTTTGATGAATCAGTCTATGTCTTCTGGTGCTGTTGTTCAGGAATTCAAGGAAGAATTTGCCGAGGCCTATGAAAGACTCTCAAACTATTTAAGTTAATAATACTCTTAATTAATGTAGAAACCTATGAAATTTCTTTTAATATTTTTACTTCTACCAGCTTTAACAGCTGGATATTTGTTTATTACAAAACCAAAAAATATGCCTTTTTTGGGACATTTTGCTGATAAAATTTTATACGGATCTTTATATTATATTGATAAACCAGATATTAGTTATACATATGCAAAAAGAGATAATGTTAATTTGAAGCTACATTTTTTTATTCCAAAAAAATCAGAAATAAAATCAAGTGTTTTACTTTTTCATGGTGGTGGGTGGGCGTTTGGGTCATCCTACTCTCTCTTTAAGATATGTAAAAACCTTGCAAAGGAAGGAATATTGTGTGCAAGTGCAGATTATAGACTTGGATTAAAACATGATACAAAAGTTAAAGATTCAATGCTAGATTCAGCTGACGCATATGAATGGATGGTTAAAAATTCTGAAAAATTTAATATTAGTAAAGACGATATAATGGTTGGAGGAGCTTCATCAGGTGGTCAGTTGGCTGCATCCTTAGCAATGATTCCAAATAAAGAAAATAAAACTTATGATAAAATTAAGGCAATGATATTTTTTAATCCTGCTCTAAATACTTCATTTTTAAATGTTGAAATTCCCGCGAATATAGATGATAGAAGAAAAAAATTATGGCTTTATGTAAGAAAGCTTTTTGAAGGAAAAGCAGAGGCTCTTTCACCTTCAAACTTTATTCAAAGTGGTCTTCCTCCTTCAATAATATTCCATGGAGAAAAAGATAAAACAATTCCAATTTTTTTAATTGATGATTTTACTAAAGAAATGAAAGACAAAGGTAATCAAGTTGATTTTTTTAGATGGAAAGATAATGGACATCAGTTTTTTCGTTGGGATAAAAAGGCTTATCCCGAGGTAATGGAAAAGTTAATATTATTTATTAAAGAACAAAGCAGTTAAGGGATTATTAAATGCCATTAAAAATATCAATTTTTGGATCACTTGTCAGTATATTTTTAGCTGGATTAATAGCATTTCTATCTAGTGAGAATAATTTAATTATTTTTGGAATTCCTTCTTTAATTTTTTGCGCTATTTATTCTTTCGGCGTTCATTGGTTCTTTTTTATACATGGGTATTTATATCAAACAGAGCATTATTTTGATGTGACTGGAAGCTTTACCTATATTAGCCTCTCATTAATTTTAATAATTAGCTCTATTCTAAGTGTCAGCGAAAATGGCTTTAATTTATATTCTCTTATAATTGGCTCTATGGTTATTATCTGGGCTTTTAGGCTGGGGTCTTTTTTGTTTAAAAGGGTTAAGGAGGTAGGAAAAGATGTAAGGTTTATAGAAATGAAGAAAGATTTTTTTTGGTTTCTTATGACATGGACTTTATCTGGGCTTTGGGTCTTTTTAACTTATGCCGCAGGCTTATTGGCCATGTCTTCCATTTTTATAGAAACATCATTTAGTTATTACCAATATTTCTGCTTAATCATTGGTTCAATCGTATGGATTTTTGGAATTACTATTGAGGTGATATCTGATCATCAAAAGAAAATTTTTAGACAAAATATATCCAATAAAGGAAAGTTTATAAAAAGTGGGCTGTGGTCCTTGTCTAGGCATCCAAATTATTTTGGAGAGATAATTCTTTGGTTAGGTATTTCAATAATAGCCCTACCTACAATGGATGGCTTTAAGTATATTGTTTTAATTTCCCCAGTATTTGTTTATATCCTTTTGACAAAAATAAGTGGCATCCCAATGCTTGAAAAAAGTTCAGATGCTAAGTGGGGTGATAATCCTGACTATATTGAATATAAAAAAAATACACCTGTGTTATTTTTTAAGAAACCTAATCTTTAATTAAGTCTTCCTTCAGATATTTGCCAGCCATGAAGTAATGAAAAGCACACCATATTTTTAAAGATGCAAAAATAAGAAGACTATACCTTAAGGAATCCTTCCCATACTCAGAATGTAATATATCGCTTAGGATTCCGACTGATTGAGGTCCAAAACCTAAGCCTATTATATTTATAATAAATAATAGTATTGCTGCAGCAACAGACCTCATTCTTAACTCTACCAACCCTTGTGTCTGACTAAATGTGGCCGCTTGATAGAAGTTTCCAAGAGCCACTGGTATAATTAAACATAACAATGAGTAATTTGCAGTTGGGCTTAGATAAACTAAAATATACAGAGGTCCAGATAACCCCATGGCGATTGCAACTATCCAAAGCGCCCATCTTGTATCTTTTGCACCAAAGTAGTCTGATAAATAACCACCTAAAAATATCCCTAATCCACCTGGTATTCCAAGAATAAGCCCTAAATACCAACCAACATCACTTGTTTGCATTCCATAGGATCTTTGGAAAAAGGATGGAAGCCATGTGATCGCTCCATAATCAACAAAAGTTGCCAATGATGCGGCAATTGCCAAGTGTCTAAAGGATTTTTTCTTTAAAAGGTAAGAAATTGTTTCAATGATAGTTGGCTGATCTTCCTTATCAACCTTTCCTTCTGCCTGACCTCTGATTGGCTCTTGAACGGTTAACCTAAATATTACCGCTAAAAGTATTCCTGGAATACCAACAACGAAAAAAGCTAATCTCCAACCAAAAATTTCATTAATCCAGCCCCCGGCAAATAAACCAAACATTATTCCAAAGGGTATACCTAATGAGTAAATACCAAGCGCTGTTGACCTTTTATTTGCAGGAAAGTAATCAGAAATCATGGAGTGTGCGGGTGGACTGCAACCAGCCTCACCAACACCAACGCCAATTCTTGCTGCAAGAAGATGAAAGAAATTTTGAGCTAAACCAGACATTGCTGTCATAAAGCTCCATACACCTATTGATAGAGCTATAAGGTTTCTTCTGTTTCCTTTGTCAGCATACTTAGCGATGGGAATACCGAGAGTGGCGTAGAATAAGGCAAAAGCAAACCCAGTTAAAAATCCTAGGGATGTATCTGAGAGATTTAAATCCGCCTTTATGGACTCAAGTAGAATAGATAGAATCTGTCTATCAATAAAATTAAATGTATAAACTACAACTAATATACCAAGAGCATAATTTCTAATTTTTGAGGTAGGAGATATATTTTCAATTTGCGACATTTTTTTTCCAAAAGTTATATTCTAAATATTTTAAGTTTAAATATTATTTAGTTAGGCGATTAAATCTATAAAAATCTTCTATTAAAGTTTAGGAGGTTTTTTTATATTATCCTCAACATAATAATCTACATACTTATGAAAAAATTGATTACCTCTCTCGTTTCTTCCAAATAGAACAGAGTCATTAGAAAGCGAGTTAAGTCCTTTTTGTATTTCCATACCAAGAATATAGTCTTCATCATTCACCACATCCCTTAAAAAATTCATAAAATGATCAAGCTCGGCAATTTCTTTTTTATTTTTTGGTTTTTTGGGAGCCAGGTAATGAAGAATTGTAGTATTGGTATAAGGATCTTTTCCAGGAAGAATTTGAGCTATCTGGCCAATTCCTAGGCCAAGTGATATTGATATATTAGGAAAAAGCGTTCTTACAAAATCTACACCACAACCTTCCTTCTTCCACCATTCATTTTTTGGCAATTCATGTATTTCTTCAATATTTGTTGATGCAAAGGCAATCCTCAGATGTGGTCCAAAAGCAGTAAAATCCATTATATCATTCATTGTCATGGTCGCTATTGTATCTTTATGTGCTGTATTAAAGTGATATCCCTCAAGGAAACCATCAAAGGCAATTTTCCAATTTGCTCCATTTATTACTTTGAATCCATGATAGTACCAATTTTCTAGATCAAAATGCTCAACCTCAGGAAGCATTCCAGCAAGGAACTTTTCAAAATCAACATCCTCATTTCTTGATAGCGAAACAAATATTAATCCAGCCAATTCTTTACACTGAAGTTTTTCTAAGCCAAAGCATTTATTGTCTATATCACCGAACTTTGATTTATCGGTAACACCAATTAAGTCACCTGTATTTGAATATGTCCAACCATGATACGGACATGAAAATCGACTTCTGTTACCGATTCCTTCTTGAGCTATTATAGCCCCTCTATGACTACAGACATTTCTAAATGCATTGACGTTATTATTTTTATCTCGAGTTATTAAGATAGGTATACCCGTAACCTCAATCGACTTATAGTCTCCTGGATTAGGCATTTCTATTGAAAGCGCAAGCATCAAAGGAAGTGTTTGGAATATATTTTCCATTTCAACAGACCATCTTTCGTTTGATGTATAGTCTGATGTAGGAACCTTTAAGATATCAGCTGCTTGATCAGTTGTTCCATTTTCTACATGACCAACAACTTTTTCAGCTATTTTATTGTATTCGTCGTTTCTATTCACTTTAACCTCTTTTAATTTTTTCTTTCAAAATCTTATTATTTATTATTTACAAAGCTAATATAATATTCTCTAATAATTTATAACTTAAAACAAAGTAATTATATAATTAACTATTAATTTTATATTTTTTTACCGGACTATGGATGCGTCAAAAATACGATGGATTTAATAAGGTAGCTCTGATATGACAGAGTCTGAAAACAATAAAATTATTTATAATAAAATTAAAGAAGAAGAGTGATAATATGGATTTAGATTTTACCAAAGAAGATCAGGATTTTCGAACAGAGGTTAGAGATTTTATTGCGAATAATTTTTCTCAACCAAATACGAACGGTCAAAATATTGAAAAATATCATGAGGTGACTTCTGATCAAATGAAAGATGGAATACTTGAGTGGCATAAAACTTTATATAATAAAGGATGGCTTGCTCCCCACTGGCCAGTTGAATACGGTGGTATTGATTGGTCGATTACTCAAAGATATATATGGGATCAAGAATGTGCCAATGCTGGAACAACACCTTTGATTCCATTTGGGCTAACTATGCTTGGTCCTGTTATAATTGCCTATGGAAATGATCATCAAAAAGATTGGGTTCTAAAGGGAATTTTATCTGGAGAAGATTGGTGGTGTCAGGGATATTCTGAACCAGGGGCTGGATCTGATTTAGCTAGTTTAAGAACAAAAGCTGAAAAGGTTGATGGTCACTATATTGTTAATGGTCATAAAATTTGGACTACACTTGCGCAATATGCAGATTGGATGTTTTGTCTTGTTAGAACATCTTCTGAAGGAAAGCCTCAACAAGGCATTTCATTTCTTTTAATTGATATGAATACCCCTGGGATAGAGGTAAGGCCAATTATTACTGTTGATGGCGGCCATGAAGTTAATGAAGTTTTCCTGGAAGATGTTAAAGTTCCAGTTGAGAATCTTGTTGGTGAAGAGAATATGGGTTGGACAATAGCAAAGTTTTTACTTGGGAATGAGAGAACTGGTATAGCGGGTGTCGCAAGATCAAAAAAAGCTATTAGCAAGCTAAAAGATATAGCTAATTCAGAATATTGTGACGGAAAGCCATTAATGGTTGATCCATCATTTAATCAAAAAGTTACTGAGTTAGAGGTAGAGCTAACTGCTCTTGAATATACTGAACTAAGAACATTAGCAAAAGAAAGCAAAGGCGAAGGTCCTGGTGCAGAATCTTCAATACTAAAAATTAAGGGTACTGAAATACAACAAAAAATTTCTGAATTAACTTTAGAAGCTATTGGTAATTATGCTAGCCCATACTTAACGCCACTTAGCGTTAGAAGTTTTGGTTCAAATTATCCTGAAGTAGGGCCAGAGTACTCACAAGGTGTTGCGCAGAATTATTTTGGAATGAGAAAAACATCAATTTACGGTGGATCAAACGAAATACAAAGAAATATTATAGCAAAAATGGTCTTAGGACTTTAGGGAGAGAAAAATGGATTTTTCATTTAGCGAAGAACAAACTTTACTACGTAATACAATACAGTCATTCCTTCAGGATAATTATGACTTTGATTCTAGGAAGGCGATTATTCAATCTGAGGATGGTATGAGTAGAGAAAATTGGAATCAATTAGCCGAGCTCGGACTTTTGGGTGTGCCTTTCTCTGAATCTGATGGTGGTCTTGATTTTGGTCCTGTCGAAACGATGATTGTTGCTGAAGAATTTGGAAAAGGCCTTGTAGTTGAACCTTATATTCAAACTGTTGTTACATGCGGCGGGTTTCTAAGAAGAGCATCTGAAGATCAAAGACAAGAGCATTTGTCAAAAATCATTTCTGGAGAAGAAATTTGGGCTTTTGCTTATGCAGAGCCACAAGGAAGGTTTAATCTTTCTGATATAAGGGTTAATGCCTCTAATAAGGATAACGGATATTTGTTAAATGGTCATAAATGTGTAGTTTCAGGAGCTCCGTGGGCTCAAAAATTAATTGTTTCTGCAAGAACGTCAGGTGAGCAATCAGATAAAGACGGTATATCGCTATTTATAGTCGATAAGTCTTCAGATGGTGTTTCTTTGAGGGATTATAAAACGGTTGATGGAAGTATGGCGTCAGAAATTTCTTTTGAAAATGTTCTTTTAAGTTCTAATTCGCTCATTGGTGAAGAAGGTAAGGCTTATCCACTAATTGAGCTAGTTGTTGATGAAACAATTGGAGCAATATGTGCAGAAGCTATAGGCGCTATGTCTGTTTTAAATGAGGCTACTGTAGAGTACTGTAAAACTAGAAAGCAATTCGGACAACCGATAGGAAAATTCCAAGTCTTACAACATAGAATGGTTGATATGTTTATGCAATATGAGCAGTCTGTTTCAATGACCTATATGGTCAACCTTAAATTAGACGAAGATCAGCTCGAGAGGAAAAAAGCTGCCTCAGGCGCTAAGGTTCAAATATGTAATGCTTCAAAGTTTATTGGTCAAAGTGCTGTTCAGCTTCATGGTGGAATGGGCATGACTGATGAATTGAATGTTGGTCATTATTTCAAAAGACTTGCAATGATTGAGACACAATTCGGAAATGCCGACCATCATCTAAAAAAATACTCCTCTGCTTCTTAAGGTTGTCTCGATGAATGAATGGTTAAAATTTGAAAAAAAAGGTTCGATCGCTACCTTAACAATGAATCGTCCTGATATTCGCAATCCTTTGGGAGAACCAGAGGATGTTCAAAACTTTGAAGAAGCTTCTAATAAAATTAACAATGATAGAGATATTAGGTGTGTAATTTTGACGGGAGCTGGAAAAGCTTTCTCTGCAGGTGGAAATGTAAAAAATATGCAAAATAAGTCTGGAAATTTCTCCGGATCATCTGTTGCTCTTAGGGAGCGATATCGCTTTGGTATTCACAAGATAATTAAGGCGGTTTGGAATATTGATGTTCCAGTTATTGCGGCGATTAATGGTCCAGCAATAGGTCTTGGAAATGATGTTGCGTGTCTAGCGGATATAAGAATATCATCAGAAAAAGCACTTTTTGGAGTTACATTTTTAAAGATTGGTCTAATACCCGGTGATGGAGGGGCATGGCTCCTACCTAAAATTATTGGAATGGCCAGAGCTTCAGAGCTTTTATTTACAGCAAAACTAATTGATCCAAAAACTGCTAAAGAATGGGGTTTAATTAGTGATTTTTATAAAGATGAAGATCTTATGGTTGAGGCCAACAAACTTGCCGAATCTATAGTTAAACAACCACCTGACGCATTAAGGATGAGTAAAAAATTATTAAGAGAAGGTATGGGTGTAAGTTTTGATAATATTCTTGAAATGTCTGCAAATATGCAAGCTTTAATGCATCTCACTGACGACCATCAAGAGGCTTTATCAGCTTTCTTTGAAAAAAGAGATGGTGATTTTAAAGGCAAATAATGAGAGATAATTATGGATTTAGATTTTAGTCAAACTGATACAGATTTTCGAAGTGAAGTTAAGGATTTTATAAAAACTTCTTATACATCAGAAATGAAAGCAGAATTAAAAAGATCAAAAAATGGATCAGCTAGTAAAGACCTTCACATTAAATGGCAGAAATCTCTTTATGAGAAAGGTTGGATAGCTCCAAATTGGCCTGTTGAGTATGGTGGTGCTGGTTTTACTTCTGCTCAAAATTATATTTTTGAGACTGAAATGGCACATGCTGGTGCGCCTAGAACTGTTCCCTTTGGGTTATCAATGGTTGCTCCTGTTATTATGGAATTTGGATCTGAAGAGCAGAAAAAAAAATATTTACCAGATATTTTGGCTACTAATGTTTGGTGGTGTCAGGGATATTCAGAACCAGGAGCGGGATCAGATTTAGCATCCCTACAGTGTAAGGCGGAAGATAAAGGGGATCATTATTTAGTAAATGGTACAAAAATATGGACAACAATGGCACAGCATGCCGATATGATTTTTTGTCTTGTGCGAACATCAAAAACTGATAAGCCACAAGCAGGAATATCCTTTTTGTTAATAGATATGAAAACTGAAGGAATTGATGTACGTCCTCTTATTACATTAGATCAGTCACCCGAGCCTTACCAAGAGGTTAATCAAGTGTTTTTTGAAGACGTTAAGGTTCCGAAAGAAAATTTAGTAGGTGAAGAGAATAAGGGTTGGACATATGCCAAATATCTTCTTGAATTTGAGAGAGGTAATACATATTCACCTAGTCTCTATAGAGGAATTGAACAATTAAAAAGTATAGGAAAAGAAACTCCAGTTGGAGGTGGGTTAAATTTAGGGGATGATGCAGACTTTTTGAATAAGCTTAATCAATGTGAAATTGAAGTCCAAGCCCTTGAGTTTGTTGAGCTGAGAATTTTTTCAGCCCTTTCCGCTGGTCAACGAGTTGGGCCTGAATCTTCTATTTTGAAATGCCGTGGAACCGAGCTCCAGCAAAAAATTCAAGAGCTGTCTGTTGAGGCTATTGGTTATTGGTCATCTCCTTTTATTTATGATACTTTTGCAAATATAAACGAACCATCTATTGGACCTGATTATGCAATGACAATCGCTCCTTCGTATTTCAACGGAAGAAAAACAACGATTTATGCTGGGTCTAATGAAATTCAAAGAAATATTATTTCAAAAGCCGTTTTAGGTCTTTAATAAACTAATATTTTACAAAGAATTTTTCTAGCGACTCGTATAAACTATTCTTATGTCTGTTTGGGGTAAACTTGCCGGTGTTACTGCTGGTTACTTAGTTGGCGGTATTTTCGGTGCCTTTGTTGGTGCTGTTGCTGGTCATTTTGTTTTAGATAAAAATGATGAGGATGTAGCTTTTGCAATTGCCTTAATTGCTTTGTCTGCAAAAATGTCAAAAGCTGACGGTAAAATTTCTGATAAGGAGTTTTTAGCATTTAAAGAAATTTTACATGAGATTCCCCAAAATGAATTAAAAAATGTTCTTAAAGTCTATAATTTAGCAAAAGAAGATGTTGCTGGATATGAAATGTATGCTGTTCAAATTTCAACTATCTTCGAGAATAACCTTCATGTTCTCGAAAATGTTTTAGACGCGCTATTTCATGTTGCAAAAGCTGATGCACCTATTAATAAAAACGAATTATTTTTTCTTGAGAAGGTAGCTGGTATATTTGGATTTACAGCAGCTGAATTTGCTAGAATAAGAGCAAGTCATATGGCTGCAAAAAACGATGATCCATGGTTAGTTCTTGGACTAGAAAGTGGTTCTGATATTGAAGAAACAAAGATGCAGTGGAAGAAATTAGCTGCCGAAAATCATCCTGATAAATTAATTGCAAAGGGTGTGCCTAAGGAACTTTTGGGTATGGCAAATGAAAAACTTTCAGTTATAAATGGTGCTTATAGTAAGATCGTTCATGCTCATCAGATAAAAGCAGGGTCGGAAAGGTAATATAATGTCGCAAAAAATGAAAATAGTTGCCGCTAAAGAAGCAATTAAGAGTGTTAAGAATAATATGAATCTTGGGCTGGGAACAGGCTCTACAGTTGATGAGTTTTTAAAACTTTTATCATTCGAAATAAAAAATGGGCTTAATATTTTTGGAGTAGTTACTTCTGAGAAAACAAGACTTATATCCGAAGACCTTGGAATTCCATTAACGTCTTTAAAAAATGTTAAGAGTCTTGATTTAACAGTTGATGGAGCTGATGAAATTGATCCAAGTCTATCCTTAATAAAAGGAGGTGGTGGAGCTCTTCTTAGAGAAAAAATTATTGCCTATAATTCTAAGAAGTTAATTATTATTGCTGATAAAACTAAGCTTGTCTCAAAACTTGGCGACTTTACTTTACCTATAGAGGTGTCACCTTATGAGCATGAGGTAACCAGCTTAAAGATAATGGATAAACTTGAGGAAATTGGATACGGCGGGTCAATAAAGCTTAGATTTAATGGCGTTAATCCTTTTATTACCGATGGTGGAAATTTTATTTATGATTTGTCAATTGGGCTTATAGGTGAGCCTTATATAATTGAACAATTATTAAATTCAATTCCAGGTGTTTTTGAGAATGGATTATTTATTAATTTAACAAATAAAGTAATAATTGGAGAAGATAACCAAGCCCAGGTTATTGAGAAATAGACAGTAAAATCTATATTGCGCCAGCCTTTTTTGCATATTCCCAGCCAGCATCAGCAAGTGGTCGAACTCTATCACTCTGAGCTTCAGCATGCTCGCTTGCAGCAGTACCATCTCTAAGTCTTCCAATAATACCTTGAAGAATTCCAGCTAATCTGAAAAAATTATATGCTAAGTAATAGTCGATATTTTCAATCTCATTTCTATTAGTTTGCTCGCAATACATCCTTATATATTCATCTGCAGAAGGAATTCCTAAAGCATTCAAATCAGCATTTGAAAGTGATTGTGTTCCAGCGCCATTTGCGACATCAGGCATAAACCATTGCATTAGATGATATGTGAAATCAGCTAAAGGGTGCCCTAAGGTAGACAATTCCCAGTCAAGAACGGCTAAGACTTGTGTTTCAGTGGGATGCAAAACCATATTATCTATTCTATAATCACCATGGACAATGGATGTTTCATCTTTTCCAGGTATATTATTTGGAAGCCATTCTATAAGAGATTGCATTGACTTTATTTCTTGAGTTTCTGATGCAAGGTATTGCTTAGTCCATCTAGATATTTGTCTTGCAAAATAATTACCCGGCCTACCAAAGTCGGCTAAACCAATTTTTTCGTAATCAATATTGTGAAGTTCAGCAAGCGTTTTATTCTTAGCAGAAAATATTTCTTTTCTTGTTTCTTGTGATGAATTTGGAATAGTTGGATCCCATATAATCCTTCCTTCAACCATCTCCATAACATAGAAAATTGTTCCTATAATTGATTCATCCTCACATAAACAAAAAGTTTCAGGGACAGCATAATTAATTGAATTTAGTGCGGTAATAACCTTGTATTCTCTATCAACAGCATGAGCTGATGGCAAAAGTTTACCTGGTGGTTTCCTTCTTAGTACATATTTTTTATTGGGAGTTATTAATTGATATGTAGGATTTGATTGGCCGCCTTTAAATTCCTTAACTTGCAAAGGTTTCTTAAAATTAGGAATAGTATCAGATAGGTATTCTTCTAATTTTATTTCTGGAAATTTTAATTTATCTTGAACATCCATAGTTCCAGTGAATTTCTCAGTAGCATTCATATCCTCATTGTTATCATTCATTGTTTTCTCTTTTAATTTCTCTCCACCCTATATCACTTCTGTAATATGAGTTTTCCCATTCTATCAAATTTATTGCACTAATTGCATTTAAATTTGCTTCTTTTACAGTATTTCCGAAACTAGTTACATTTATAACTCTTCCACCATTAGTGATAATTTTTTCACCATCTCTTTTTGTTCCAGCATGAAAGACAATTGTATTTGGATTTTTCTCTGCTAAATCAAGGCCAGTTATCGAATAACCAGTTTTATATGAATTTGGATAACCATCCGATGTCATCACAATAGTTAAAGCATATCTATCATCCCAATCAACAGATGTTTCATTAAGTTTATTTTTACAAGCATTAATTATTAGATTTAATAAATCACTTTTTAGTCTTGGTAGGATTACCTGACACTCGGGATCACCAAAGCGAACATTATACTCTATCAGCTTAGGGCCTTCTTTAGTTATCATTAGGCCCGCATACAATATACCTGTAAAAGGGCAATCTAAATCCTTCATAGCAAGTAATGTAGGCTCTATAATAGTTTCAATTGTTTTCTTTCTTAACTCATCTGTCATGATAGGGGCGGGTGAGTAAGCCCCCATTCCGCCTGTATTTGGACCTGTATCCTCTAATCCAATTCTTTTGTGATCCTGGGCTGATGTTAGTTCAATAAAGCTATCTTCATCTGCTAAAACAAAAAAACTAACTTCTTCTCCATATAGAAATTCTTCTATTATTATTTCATTACCAGCGTCATTAAAGGCACCAGAAAAGTTTTTTTCAACGGCTCTTAGCCCTTCCTCTAAATTTTCTGCAATTATTACACCTTTTCCTGCTGCTAATCCGTCAGCTTTAACGACTATAGGAAAAATTTGTTTCTTAAGATAATCAATTGCTAAAATAGAATTATTAAATGATTTAAATTTAGCGGTAGGAATATTATATTTTTCACAAATTTCTTTTGTAAACTTCTTCGATCCTTCTAATTTTGCCGCAAGCATCTTGGGACCAAAAACTAAAATATTATTTTTGATAAGGAAGTCAGCTAATCCCTCAACTAAAGGAATTTCAGGCCCAATTATTACAAGATTAATTTTATTAGTAATACAGTAATTTAAAATCTTAGGGTGGTCAGAGGTGTCTAGAACTACAGAATCTGCATATTTTTCTATTCCTGGGTTACCTGGGGTGCAAAATATCTTCTTTGAAAGCAAACTTTCACTCAAAGCCCTTGCTATTGAATGTTCCCTGCCGCCAGATCCTATTAAGAGTATGTTCATTTTATTTAAAACTATTAAAAATTTATGAGATTATCTACATAAATTATAATAAAGTATATCTCTATGAATTCTACAATAAAAAATACATTAGAACTCTCTGTTTCTGAGTTATCTGAATCAATAAAAGGATTGATTGAGAATAATTTTGAGTATGTGAGAGTTAGAGGAGAGATCGGTAGAGTTTCCAAACCAGCATCTGGTCATATCTATTTTGACTTGAAGGATAGCGATTCAGTAATTTCAGGAATAATATGGAAGGGAAATGCCTTAAAGCTAGATATTAGACCAGAGGAAGGTTTAGAGGTTATTTGCACTGGTAAAGTAACAACATATAAAGGCCAATCTAAATATCAGATTATTGTAGATAAAGTTGAGGCTGCTGGTATAGGCGCATTAATGGCACTGCTTGAAAAGAGAAAAAAGATCCTTGAGGCGGAGGGTTTATTCTCGGATAGATATAAAAAAGCCATTCCTTATCTTCCAAAAACAATTGGTGTTATAACAAGTCCATCTGGAGCTGTTATTAGAGACATAATCCATCGTCTTGAGGAAAGATTTCCATTACATGTAATTGTTTGGCCAGTTCGTGTTCAGGGCGAGACATGTCCAGAAGAAGTCGTAGATGCGATAGAGGGCTTTCATTTAGTAGATCAAAGTAATATCTCGAGGCCAGATGTAATAATAATTGCTAGAGGCGGAGGTAGTTTAGAAGATCTTTGGGGCTTTAATGATGAATCTGTTGCAAGAGCTGTATTTAATTCTAAAATTCCTATAATTTCTGCAATTGGTCACGAAACCGATAATACGCTTATTGATTTAGTATCTGATTTAAGGGCTCCCACACCCACGGCAGCTGCTGAAAAGGCTGTGCCTGTAAAAGAACATCTATTGGAGGGGTTAAGGGATAATAAGGTAAGGTTGAAAAGCTCTATTCTTCGTAAAATTAGAGAAAAAAACGAAAGAAATAAAATAATTAATATGGCTTTTCCATCTATATTGAAGATAATTCAATATCCTCAGCAAAGAGTCGAGAATATTAGCCTACGTATAAGCCTGTCATTGAAATCAAGAATTAGTCATTTTAATCAAAAATTTCTTAATATTTCAAATTTATTTAAAAAAGATCTGTTAATAATAAAGGCTAACAATAAAAGAGAACGCTTAATGTCTGATGCCGATCTATTAAAATCTAACTTTAGTAGTTTTTTGGTTTCGCTCGAAAATAGATTAAATTTATCAATAGGTTTATTGTCGGCGTTGAGCCATGAAAATGTTTTAAAGAGAGGTTTTTCTATAGTTAAGGATTCTGATCTTAAATTAGTTAAGTCATCGAAATCTCTGAAAAAAAATCAAAAACTTAAAGTATTTTTTAGCAGTAATGATATTATAGATGTCGAAGTTCATAATGATAAAGATTAAATGGAACGTGTAAAATGAATTTGAATGAAGTTAAGGCAGTTGTAGTTTATGGTGATAGCGCCTTCAAAGTCTTAGAGCATGGTACCTATGTTTTATGCCAAGTAACAGAAAAGAAAATTCTTTTATCTGATTTGAAATATTGGTCAGTTGAAAGACAGGAGGCATATTTCGATGCCGAACAATCTTTAGTGAGAGAAAAAGAAATTAATCGAGGTTAAATTTTTTATCCCACCTATTGTGTATCCAAAACCAATCCTCAGGTTTATTTTTTATACAAACTTCTAAAAATTTATTTATCTCAGTTGTAAAAATTTTAATATTTTCTTTATTATTTATTGTTGTTTTTATTTTAATTTCTTTATGAAATGTTACTTTAAAATTTGAGCCTTCTTTTCTTTCCACATTCATAGGAATAACAGGATATCCATATTTCAAAGCTAAGCTGGCAGCGCCATCAGGGGTCATAGATTTTGATCCAAAGAATTCTGCTTCTACTCCACTTGAAAGTTTTTGATCAACAAGCATAGCAATGGTTCCATTTTTTCTTAATAAACTTAACATTTCCCTAGCGCCTGATGATCCCTTTCTTATTTGATTTGGAGTTGTATTATTTTTTCTTTGCATTACGACCCATTTGTTAACAAAAAAATTATTTGAATGTCTATAAATACCTCCCACATCGTCACGATAATCTCTAAGAATTAATGGTATTATTTCCCAATTCGCAAAATGACCCGAAACAAATATAACTCCTTTGCCTTGAAAACCTTTGGCAATATCTTCACCAATAACCTCTATTCGGAATTTTTTTTCTTTAGAAATTTTTGATAAATGAAAAAACTCTGCAGTTACCATTCCTAAGTTTTTCCACATATTTGAAATTATTTTGTTTTTTCTTTCATTTGTTATTTGTGGAAAAGCTATGCTTAGATTCTCTTTAGCTTTACTGGTTATTCTAAGCTTAGGACCTATGAAAGAAATTACAAAACTCATAATATTTCTTGATAGATTTAAGCCTAAGGATTTAGTCATAATTAAGAAAATTAATCCTAAAATTGCCTCAAAAAAGTATCTTATAGTTTTTATTATAATCATAGGGTTGTTATATCACATTTTTAGCACTAATTTCCTTGTATTCAATATTAATAAGGAGAATTAATTGTCTGATCCAATTGAAGCAGAAGTTAATGAAGAATTACGCAATCAACAACTTAAATCTATTTGGAATAGATTTGGATTATATATCATTGCATTAGCAGTTTTTATTGTAGTTTCTGTTGGGGGCTATGAGATAGCTAATTATTTTGACAATAAAGTTTCTCAAAAAGAGTCTAATGCCTTCGATGCTGCTATCTCTATGATTGAGGAAGGGGACCAAGAGGGAGGTTATAGCAAGCTTCTAGAATTATCTAACGGTAAAACTGGGTATAGTGGTTTATCATTATTTCGCTTATCCTCAGAAAGCTATAACTCAGGGGATTATAATAAATCAATTGAATTTCTTATGATGGCTTCAACAGATTCATCCCTAACGAAAAAATTGAAAGAATTTGCCAAGCTTAAAGCAGGTTTAATTTTGGTTGATCATGGCACTGTTGATGACGTCAAAAGTCTGTTAGTAGATACTACAAAAAGAAATGGGCCATTTTCATTTCATGCAAAAGAGATTATAGCTTTATCAATGCTTAAAAATAATATGAATGAAGAAGCAAAGTTAATTTTTGAGGATATTTTGTCTGATGCAGCTGCGCCTCCAGTGTTAGCTAGGCGAGCAAAGATATTTTTAAAATAAGATTGTTGTAATAATATAGGGCCAAAATGAAAAATACTTTTTCTATAATTTTTGTTGCGATGATTCTTTCTGGATGTGGAAGTATTAATAATCTTTTTGATGGAAAAGATATTGATAAGGATAGAATTGAGGGTGACCGTATCTCTATCTTAAGTTTAGAAAAGAATTTAGTGTCAGACCCCAAGCTTCGTGATAACAGAGTTATTATTCCATCAGCTAAAAATAATCTATCTTGGCAATACCCAGGGGGTTCATTAAATAATTCTCTTCACAATATTATGGGTCCTAGCTTTCTCAATCAGGCTTATAAATTCAAAATTGCCACTGGATCTTCTAAAACATCTTCCCTAATGAGCTCCCCAATTATTGTTGATGGAAAAGTTTTTGCTTTAGGTTCAGACGCAAAAATAAACGCATTTAATTTAAAAACTAAAAAAAGAATATGGCAAAAAGATATTTCTGTAAAAAAAGAAAGGAAATCAGAAGGCTTTGGAGGGGGAATTACTCATGATGATGGAGTGATTTTTTCAACAAGTGGATTTGGTAATGTTATTGCTTTAAACGCCTTTAATGGTGATGAATTGTGGAGGTTAGACCTTAAGATACCCATTCGAGCTGCGCCAATGTCTTATAATGGAATAGTATTTGTGATAACTCATGACAATCAATTATTTGCAATCGATAATAAGATTGGCGAAGTATTATGGAGCCATAGAGGTATTCTTGAAACTGCCTCTGTTCTATCATCAAATTCAGTTGCAATTGACTCAGGATTAGTTTTTGTTCCTTATTCTTCAGGTGAGATTTATGCTATTAGAACTTTGAATGGATCTTCTGTATGGACTGACTCTCTTTCTCGAACAGGTTCATCAACTTCTCTTTCTGAAATTAATTCCATTACTGCTAGGCCTGTTGTCGATAATGGAAGGCTAATCTCAATAAGTCATGCAGGAAGGATGGTGTCTGTGGATATTGCCTCTGGTGAAAGATTATGGACACTTGATATTTCAGGAACAGAGACGCCTTGGGTATCGGGAGATTGGGTTTTTACACTTTCAACAAATTCAGAGTTAATTGGTATATCCAGAAGTGCTGGTAATATAAAATGGGTAACACAACTAGAACAGTATCTAGACGAAGAGGAAAGGGAGGGGGCCATCAGGTGGAACGGACCAATTCTAGTTTCCGGTAAGCTTTTGATTATTTCTTCACATGGAATTGCTGCCTGGGTATCACCACAAACAGGTGAAATTATTGAAACATCTAAAATTCCTGGGTCGTTTTATATTGCTCCAATCATTGTTGACGAGGTAATTTATTTGCTAAGTGATGATGGTGCTTTAATAGCCTATAACTAAGAGATAAAATGTCAGATACCTTGGCTATAATAGGAAGACCAAATGTTGGTAAATCCACTCTTTTTAACCGTCTTATTGGTAAACGCCTAGCATTAGTTGCAAATGAACCAGGTATTACAAGAGATTATCGAGTTGAAACCTTAGAGGATGGTAATTTTTCTTATGATCTTATTGATACGGCTGGAATAGAAGATTTTTCATCGGATAATATTTCTCGGATTACTAAATTATCTTCAATAAAGGCAATTGATAAGGCCGATGTCCTTTTATTTGTTATTGACGCAAGGTCAAACCTTACATCCGATGATGTTGCTCTAGCCTCACTTATAAGAAAAAGTGGTAAGAAAGTTATTCTTATTGCAAATAAATGCGAAGGTGTAAGTGTTAAGCCGGGAGAAATTGATAGTCTATCTTTTGGTTTTGGAAGTCCGATTTCAATTTCTTCAGAACACAATTTAGGTATTGGAGAATTGCTTCAGTCAATTAATGATATCTCTAGCGATGAATCCTATGAAAAAGAAGATCATAATGGGCATAAAAAAATTACAATCCTAGGAAGGCCAAATTCTGGTAAATCTACATTAATAAATCAACTAATTGGAGAAGATAGACAGATTGTTGGTCCCGAAGCGGGTTTAACAAGAGACTCTGTTTCAATCTTTTTTAAGTGGAAGGCATTAAAATACCAGATATGGGATACTGCAGGAATAAGAAAAAGATCAAAAGTTATTGATCATGCTGAAAAATTATCTGTAATGAGCTCGTTAAATGCAACAGAAAATTCAGAGGTTGCCATCCTCATGATTGACGCCCTTAGGGGATTTGAGAAACAAGATGCAAATATTTCAAACCTCATTGAAAATGAAGGAAAGCCTTTTTTAGT
>Ga0114998_10001366_pt1 | contig 18732 bp, 18 predicted proteins | sample ArcticOcean_MG_C_5_FD_87044 | JGI IMG/M metagenome (GOLD analysis project Ga0114998, IMG submission 87044) | Marine microbial communities from western Arctic Ocean - ArcticOcean_MG_CB4_138 | ecosystem: Environmental > Aquatic > Marine > Oceanic | place: Arctic Ocean: Canada Basin | collected...
AGAGAAGGTAATCGGTTGGCATCAGGGACGAATGGAATTTGGGCCTCGTTCTTTGGGGGCTCGGAGTATTTTAGGGGACCCGAGAAGTCAGAAAATGCAAAAAACAATGAATCTGAAAATAAAATTCAGAGAGAGCTTTAGACCATTTGCTCCGTCTGTTTTGAAAGAATATGCAGCTGAATATTTTAATATTTCTGTGGATAGCCCTTATATGCTACTAGTCGCTCCAATAGCTGATTCTCAGAAGATACCCATGACTGATGGAGAAGAAAAGTTATTCGGTATAGATAAACTTCGTGCAAACAGAAGTAGTATTCCAGCTGTTACTCATGTAGATTATACGGCAAGAGTGCAATCGGTTCACCCTGACACAAATCAAAAATTTTATGATTTAATCAAAGCTTTTAATTCTAAAACTGGTTGTCCAGTATTGGTTAATACATCATTTAATGTGCGCGGTGAACCTATCGTTTGTACACCTGAAGATAGTTATCGTTGTTTCATGCGAACCGGCATGGATGCATTGGCGATAGGTAATTTCATATTACTCAAGGAGCGACAAGCTGCTTTTGATGATGATGAAAAATGGAAGGATGAATATGAGCTTGATTAATATAAGATATGAAATTTACCCTCAAATGGAGAGCTATGACTCTATGCCGTCGGGGCGAGCAGTACCTTATGCTATGTTGGCTGGACCAGAGAGCTTTGAAAGTGAAGCTATAAATACAGATAGTTATGGGTTTAGATTGAGCAACTTTAAAGGTAAAGTTATCAGTTGTGAAAACATCGCAGAGTATGAAAAAGTAAATATAATTGTTGGTGGTTCGACTGTTTTTGGTGTTGGTGCAACAAGTGATCAAACAACAGTTGCCTCATTATTGTCTGAACAGACAGATATCCCTTGGCTTAATTTTGGGGTGAGAGGTGGTGTTTCATTTCAGGAATATATCCATTTGATCATGTTTCTCCATAAGGCGAATAAAATTGAGAATATTGTTTTTTTTACTGGTGTAAACGATATCTATATTAACGAGCTAAGTGAAAAGAAAAGCAATTACGACAATAGGTTTTGTAATAGCCTTGAATTGCTAGATTGTAAGAAAGTCATAAAGGCCTATGTGGCAGCAAAAGTATTAAGATTGAATATAGATGATTTAGTAGGGAAGTCTATAAAAGAAATATTAGCTTTTTGGCGTGGGAAAGATGTAATGATAGAGCCTGCTCTCAGTAGAATTGAAAAGACTAGAGTTATACGGGAAAATACGCAAAGGAATTTTTTATTGTACGCAGCATTAAAGAAGGAGCTGACTACCAATATCCTATATATATTACAGCCGTTTTCTAGTTGGACAGAGAAGAAGTTAACTCATGAAGAGTCTCACGTGTTTAAATATCTGGATGAATTGCAAGTCAAGACTAAATGGGGCGAACAAAAGAGTAGAATGGGTCAAAAAAGTACTTATGATGATTTTGTTAAAATTTTGGATGGAGCAAGTAACGCCTATGGAATAGAATTTATAGACTCAAATCCATACTTTACGATAAATGAATCATTATTTGTTGATTCTGTTCATTTGAATGATCAGGGTAATAAGTTAGCAGCTGAAATAATTTTGGATAATTTGGTTAATAATAGATGAAATATATAAAGAATTTATACTCTTTTCTAAAAAGAATTTTCAAGCGTAAAAAAGAAGATAATAATTACCCCATGTGGTAGTTGTATCAGATTTGGTAGTGCAATAAATATATTGCTTACAATTGGACAGTTTGTATGTATTGATGTTAGTTACGGATAGGTAATAGTTACAATGAAAATATCATTTTCAGCCTCATATTTTATACTTTAATCAGTTAAAAATGTCATTGTGGCCGCATTGATAGCACTAATTGATGATTGGGAAATCGCTTACAAAGATACTGATTCTATACAGGGTATGCTTGTGGCTAAGAGAGTAAAATAGAGAACCGTTATGAAAGCGCTGCTGATGAAGTTTATTATTAGGCCTATTTTGGCTTTGTATATTTTACCTCGCAACATCTTCCTATACTTGTTGGGAGCTCGGACCAAAGATAAGCCAGCTGTTGAAGCTTTATATACAGAGGGATTTTACATTTACCCTGACTTGTTAGCACCAGATGATGTTCAAGCTTTAAAAAGTGATTATTTAGAACTGTACAATAAGACTCAGGTTGATATGACTGGCCAGCTTAATGGTAGGCTTTATGAGAACAAAGCGATTTCACCGTTAGTTAAAAAATATGTTGATCGTTTCAGATCAACGGCAGCTGATTATTTTGGTTACAAAGAAATTGACTGTGAATTAACGATGTATCAAAAAAGCATACACCAAGAAGATGAAGATAATATCCCCGGTGGAGAATTTCACATGGATGATAGTAAGAAAAACTTAAAATTCTTTATTTATTTAACTGATGTATCCATTTCTAATGGCCCTTTCAGCTATCTACCCAAAACGCATGGTATTTCTAGTGTTACAAAAATCCTGAAGTGGTTCTTATGGGAGGTCACCTTACAGCGACGATTTTTGTATGTGAATGAGAAAAGTAATAAAAAAATGGCTTCTATAGCTGTGCCTATTTTAGGTAAAAGTGGGACTATTCTCTGTGTTGATACAACTGGGTATCATGCGGCAACACAGGTAAGTGATGGTGAAAGACTTATTATGGTCGTCAGTTTTTCTGAGAAAAGATATGACCCTTACCGACTTATACAGAAAAGTAAGATGCTCCAATTTTATGAAAAATAGTTTTTTAACAGAGTTTTACATTTAGTAATTCATATTCAGACCAGTCACCAAGCGGTCTTTTTATCATGTGTTTGGAGTTTAAGTATGAACGTTGTTGGTTTTATTCCATATTGGCTAGATTATAAAGACAAAAATGAAGCGGAAGGCACAAATCAAAAAAAATTAGCTGGTAAGCATCTTATTAATTATAGCCTTCAAATACTAAATCATGTTGAGTCAATTGTTGATACTGTTATTTATGCATCGAATGAAGAGGTTCTTGATTATGTCAATGATGATTGCGATTATTCATTTTGGAAGCGGCCGGATTATTTAGATCATGGTGATGTAACAATTGAAGAAATTATTACAGAATTTTTGAAAAAATCTGATGCCGACATTATTGTTCTCTTGCATCCAAACTGCCCTTTTTTAAAAGCTGAAACTGTATCAGAATGTATAGATGCAGTGAAATCACACGATTATGATTCAGCGTTTACAGCCTATAAATTTCACAAGTTTTCTTGGTACAAAGGTGTCCCCTTAAATTATTCATTAGATGATGTGGCTACACCAAAATTAGGTAATATTGAACCCATTGTCATTGAGCAAGCATCCTTGTACGTCTTTACTAGAGAAGCATTTCAAAAGAAATCAAGACGTATTGGAGAGCATGTGTATATTAAAGAAATCAGCCATTTTGAGGGTCATGAGGTTAATGAAATTGATGATTTTGCAGTTGCCGAATTAATTATTAATTCTGGTATGAGTCAAGAGATATAAAATGGACGTTTATAAAACAATTACTGCTGAACTTGACGACTCTAAATATGAGATCAAAATAGGACGTGGCATTATTGATCAACTTGATGAGTTTTTAAAGCAAAATACTAACAATAAAAAAGTATTGATCGTAGCTGACGCGTTCTTTTCTGAAACCGTTGTTGCTCGGATAACGACACTACTTCATAACGGTGGGTATGAGGTCTATTCATACTTAATGGCTGCCGGGAAAGGTAATAAAACCTTTAGTGAAGTATTAAAGATCTATGGAGTCCTTGAGGAGCATAATTTAGCGAGAGACTCAACATTAATTGCAATTGGTGGTGGAGTAATTGGTGATCTTGCTGGTTTTGTTGCGAGTACGTGGTTAAGGGGAATGAATTTAATACACATTCCTACAACCCTGATGGCAATGGTCGATAGTAGTGTCGGCGGTAAGGTTGCCATTAACTACAGAAAAACAATAAATGCAGTTGGTAATTATTACCATCCTATGTTGAATCTTATGGATCTTTCATTTATTGACTCATTACCTGAACGAGATTATCGAGCTGGTCTTGCTGAGGTCATAAAATGTGGAATTATCAGTGATGCTGATTTCTATCGTTATTTAGAACAAAATACTGATGAGATACTTGCTCGTTCCACAGAATATGTAGTTTATTTTATGGCAAGAACGATTGAAATAAAGTTGGCACATGTGAAGGGTGATACAAGAGAAGGTGGCAAGCGTTTACTCCTTAATTATGGACATACACTTGGCCATTCTATTGAAATTTCAACAGTGAAAGATAATGAAGAGCAATATCGCCATGGAGAAGGAGTTTCAATAGGAATAATGGCTGTGGCGTATGTTGCTAGACAGTACCTTAGCGTGCCTGAGTCACTGTATGATTCATACAAAAAACTTTTCCAGAAATTTGGACTGCCAACAGAGGTAGACCCTTCGTTATTAGGTATGGAAAGGAAAAAGATCTTAGAAGAATGTAATAAAAATGTCTTTAAGGATAAAAAGAGGATTAATAATAAACTGAGGTTGATTCTGGCTGACGATATTGGTGATGCGAAGGTATATACCGATGTGCCAGTATCTATTATAGAACAAGCTTTTGATCACATTATTAAATAGTTGGAGTTAGACCGTATGCAAGAAATAACGTCATTAAAAGACAAGGTAGTCATTATCACCGGAGCTGGGAAAGGTATTGGATATGAAACTGCTAAGGTATTTGCTAATTTAGGCTGTAAAGTGGCAGTAATAAGCCGGGATGTGAACGACCTTGAAAAATTAGAAAGTGATCTGGAACTTGACCCACAGTCTTTTTATGCTATGGCTGGAGATGTATCCCTGCCAGAAGTTGTAAAGGAATTTACGATAGCGACGCATAAAAAATTCGGCAGGATTGATATTTTAATTAATAATGCAGGAATGCGTTTCCGTAAAAAATTTCTAGATATTTCGCATAAAGAGTGGCGGCAAGTTATGGATGTGAACTTAGGAAGCACATTTCATTTTTGCCAAGAAGTTGGGCGTTATATGGTTAGCCAAAAAGAAGGGCGTATTATCAATATGGCATCAATTGTAGGAACATTGGGACTGCCGGAGTTGACCGGCTATGCCGCATCAAAAGGAGCAATTATAAGTTTAACTAAATCACTGGCATTGGAGTGGGCAGAGTACAATATCAACGTAAATGTGTTGGCTCCCGGCTTTTGTGAAACATCATATGCTGATAATTTCAAACAAAAATCAGGCTTGTATGACTTTACAATTGAGCGTACACCTTTGAAGAAATGGGGCAAGCCTGCCGATATTGCAAACGCATGTGTGTACTTAGCTTCAGGGCTTTCGAATTATGTAACTGGTGAAGTTCTAAATGTAGATGGTGGCTGGAGTGCTTGGTAATGAGTATGACACAAAAAAGAACTGTTTTAGGCGTGATCCCTGCCAGATTTGAGTCAAGTCGGTTTAAAGGTAAGCCGTTAGTCGAAATTAATGGTATACCGATGATTAAGCGCACCTATCAGCAGGCAAATAAATCTCAACTGCTAGACCATCTGGTCGTTGCAACTGAAGACCAGCGTATTGTTGATTACTGTGATACAGAACAAATACCCGTTATTATGACTTCAGCTGATTGTTTGACGGGCACAGATCGGTTAGCCGAAGTTGCTAAGACGTTACATTATGACTTTTATATCAATATTCAGGGTGATGAGCCGGTAATTGATCCTGATGCTATTTCTTTGCTTGTGAATGAATATGATATTTATGGCGAAGAATATATTGCTTACAATCTGTATAAGGTTATAAATGATACTGCTGAGATTAACAGTCGAACTATCATTAAGGTCATTGTGAATGAAAAAGATGAATTAATGTATATGTCTCGCCTTCCTATTCCCTTTTCAAACTCGGATGTGATCTCTACTTTTAAACAACAAATTCCTGTTTATGGCTTTACATCAAGAGCGCTTCAAGTTTTCTCGCAACAAAAAAAGACGTGCAATGAAGTGTTTGAAGATATTGAGTTACTCCGTTTTGTAGATCTTGGCTATAAGTTGAAGATGCTTGAAACTACGGTAAATTCAATTGCTGTTGATGTGCCTATGGATGTCAGAAAAATTGAGAGATTTTTAGCTGAAAATAATTTGACTTGAAGCGATGACAGATAAAATGAATTTTTTAGATTTAAGTGGTTACATGTTCTCAGGGAAAAGTGCTGTAGCAGATGTGATTTCTGAAATAGGGGGGTATCATTCTTTTGGTTACCTCAAAGAGTTTGATTTACTTAGAGTACCTGGCGGTTTATTAGACCTATATGACTCAGTTAATAACTGGAGTTATATTGGTGTTGATGCTGCATTGCGACGATTTATAATACTCACTACAGAGTTGGGACGAAGACCTAGAGGCCTGCAACGAATTTATCAAACTGGCTGGGATTATGATGCTCGTTATCCTGGGTTCACACGTGCCACAGAAAAGTTTTTAGCGTCACTTATTGAAGTGGAATGGACAAGTTCTTGGCCTTATGCTGAGTTGGGTCTGCATCCAATTGATGTCTTTTTCAAAAAAATAAGGAGTAAGTTAAGAAAGGAGGATCAGTGGAAAGAGGTGTCCTTTCGCTTAACAACAATAAAGCAGTTAAATGATTTGACAAATCAGTATCTAGAACAGATCTTTCAGGATTCAATTAGTGATGGTGCGCATACTGTTGTTACTAATAATGCCTTGGACCCATCTAACCCTAATAGAGGGCTGCAGATGTTTGATAATATGAAATCAATTGTTGTTGATAGAGATGTCAGAGATATTTATATGACTGCCACTCAATTTTCAAAGGGGTTTAATGATAATGTTTCGTTATTTTCAAAGGTTGCTGGTGCCGAAGATATTCATGTTTTTATTAAACGGCAGGAAATTATAAGAGCAGAAAATAGGTTGGGGAGTGAGTTTGAAGATCGAGTGTTACGACTTAATTTTGAGAATTTGGTAATGGATTATGACAATGTTTTACCTCAGCTCTATACATTTCTAGATGTAGATAAGAATAAGCATAATAAAATGACGATATTTGATCCTAATAAATCAAGTTCTAATATCGGCTTATGGAAGTCTGCCACAGGTGATACATTAAAAAATATTAAATTGATAGAAAAGAAACTACCCGATTATTGTTATGGATAAAAAAAATATTGTCTTTTATTTCCCATATAGGGTTGTAGGAGGCGTATCTGTTTTATTTCTTAGACTGGCGACATTACTTCGTCACGAATTTAATATATACCTAATGGATTATGATGATGGTTATATGGCCACAAACCTTCCCGAGGATTGTTTTTTTATAAAACATGATCAGCCACATTTAATACCGGAAAATTCAACCATTATTTTTCAAAGTACACCACTTTGGAGAATTCCATTTATAGATGAATTCCCAAGGAATTGCCGAGTGTTTTTTTGGAATTTACATCCAAGAAATTTTCAATCCAATTATGTAAGAATGGATACAAAAAGAAGGTGGTTACTACCACTTAACTTCTTTTCATTTCTGCGAAGACGTAAGTTACGGTCTATGGTTGAGTTCTTGATGATCAGAAAATCGCTGACATTTATGGATGGAGAAAATTATGAAAAGACAAAACAGGATTTGTCTCTAAATAAGCATTCAGCCCAATACTTACCAATCCTAACAAATAGCCCAGTAATTTGCGGAAATTTTACTCTTGATATTAATAAGATAGAATGCCTTTGGGTCGGGCGTCTTGATAATTTTAAGATAGAGATTCTACTGTTCTTGTTGAAAGCCTTAGATGATTTGAAAAATGACAATATGAATTTTTCTATTATTGGTTCAGGCGAAGAATCTTATCGAGTTGAAGAGATTTCGCAAACTTTTACGTACTTGAATGTTAATCTTTTGGGCGACGTTTCACTTGCACAGCTTGATGAAACAATAGTTAATTACGATATTGTTTTTGCTATGGGCACAAGTGCCTTAGATGCAGCAAAGTTATATAAGCCGGTGATTTGTTTGGACTTTTCATATACGCCTGTGCCAGAAGGTTATCAATTCCATATGATTTATGATAACAGGCACTATAATGTAGCTGAAGAGATTACTGATAAACATCTAGGCCAAGAAAATAATATTGCAACAATAATAGATAAAATCTGTAATAGTTACCGAAAAGAATCATTGTCATCATACAAATATTGGGAAAACAATCATTCTGTAGACGTAGTTAAAGATAACTTGATGCAACTGTTATCTACTAATGGATGTACTTTGCAAGAAATTTTTACGAAACAGTTTCATCGGCCAGACTTTATTACTAGACTATTAAATATACTGATTTGTTATATTAAGAAGCCGATTCACGAGACAGATATTCATATAATTTAGAAGATTGGAGTTTTTTTTGAAAGTATTGTTATTAGCTGGCGGTTTTGGAACGCGCTTGAGTGAAGAGACTGATATCAGACCAAAACCAATGGTCGAGATTGGTGGTAAGCCTATTTTATGGCATATTATGAAAATATACAGCCAGTATGGCTTTAATGAGTTTGTTATTTTACTCGGTTATAAGGGATATTATATTAAGGAATACTTTGCTAATTATTTTTTACATCAAAGCGATATAACGATTGATATACAGAATAATAATATTGAAGTGCTTAATAATTCTAGTGAACCATGGAAGATAACTCTTATAGATACGGGTCTAAACACTATGACTGGTGGGCGAATTCAACGAGCTAAAGATATAGTAGGAGATGAGCCCTTCATGCTGACATATGGTGATGGTGTGTCGGACATAAATATTGATGAATTGTTGAGTTTTCACACGAGTCATGGCAAGTTAATGACATTGACTTCAGCACAGCCCGATGGTCGTTTTGGTGCACTAGATATTTCAGCAAATAATCAGGTAAAAGAATTTCAAGAAAAACCGAGAGGTGATGGCAGCTGGGTGAATGCAGGATTTTTTGTTTGTGAACCACAGGTCTTTGACTATATCACTGAAGGAGATGCTTCCGTTTTCGAACAGCGGCCATTGCAAACCTTAGCTGAACAAGGACAAGTATATACTTATAAGCATGATGGATTTTGGATGCCGATGGATACATTAAGAGATAAACATGCACTCTCTAAAATGTGGGCAGAAGGCCAAGCACCTTGGCAAGTATGGGAATAAAATTTAGGTTGTAGGATATATTCAATGGCGAGATAGAGCAATCTATAGTTGAGGCACAATAACCACAGCTGAGCAGCTGCAAAATAATTTAGGGATTGATAAGTGTTTAATTATGTTTATAAAGGTAAGAAAGTCCTTATTACAGGGCATACTGGGTTTAAAGGTAGTTGGTTAACGACATGGCTACTTCATTTAGGCGCTGATGTAATTGGTTATTCTAAAGATATTCCAACAACCCCTTCGATGTTTGAGGTATTACATTTAGCAGATAAAGTTAATCATTGTATTGCTGATATTCGCGACCTTGATGTACTAAGTTCTGTTGTCTCATCCGAGAAACCAGATTTCGTTTTTCATCTAGCAGCCCAACCGATCGTGTCTGAGTCCTATTTAAATCCTATTGAAACTATTTCGTCAAATGTAATGGGGACTGCAAATATTCTTGAAGCCTTAAAAATATCGAATCATAAATGTATTGCCATCATCATCACTAGTGATAAGGCTTATGATAATGTCGAACAAATTTGGGGATATAAAGAAGATGATAAAATGGGCGGAAAAGATATATATAGTGGGTCTAAAGGCGCTGCCGAATTAATTATTAAATCATACTTCCATTCATTTTATGATAAGCCTGAATGTAATGTCACCTTGGCTATTGGTCGGGCTGGAAACGTTATTGGAGGTGGGGATTGGGCAAAGGATAGGATTGTTGTTGACTGTATGAGAGCATGGAGTGAAGACCAACAGGTTACGATTAGGAGCCCTAGTGCAACACGACCCTGGCAACATGTTTTGGAGCCATTAAGTGGTTACTTGAGCTTAGGGCAAGCCTTATCTACAGGTAAAGAAATTAATGGAGAAGGTTTAATTTCGGTCCTCGTGCAGAGCAAAACCATACCGTGAAAAAACTACTGGAAGACTTAAGTCAATATTGGGATTTTAATGATCCAGCTACAGCATTTTTGGTAACTGATAATATCCCTTTCCATGAAGCGGGCCTATTAAAGTTAAACTGTGATAAAGCTCTTTTTTTTATGAAGTGGCAAGCTGTACTTGAGTATAAAGACACGATTAAATTCACAAGTGAATGGTATTATGATTTCTACAAGACAAGGAAGGATCCTTTTTCTAAGACATTAGAACAAATAGAAATATACCAAAGCATTGCTAAAAATAAAGGTTTATCATGGACGGAGTAAGACTAACACCGCTAAAAATAGTACCAAATCCAAAAGGCGATATATACCATGCAATGAAAAAATCTGATGATGGTTTTGATGGTTTTGGTGAAGCGTATTTTTCCACTATCAGCAGTGGCGAGATAAAAGGCTGGAAAAAGCATAATCAAATGACACTTAATTTGCTTGTGCCAGCTGGAGAAGTTAAATTTGTTATATATGATGGCCGCACAAACTCACCGTCAAAAGGTGAATTCTATAAAGTTGTATTGTCGGTAATGCATAACTACCAGAGACTGACTGTTTCTCCTGGTTTATGGGTGGGATTCCAAGGTGTGGGGCAAGGTCAGAATATATTGCTCAATATTGCATCAATCGAACACGAACCAACAGAAGCCGAAAATTTAGCGTTAGATTCCTTTAGTTTTGACTGGAGTTTATCATGAAAATTCGCCTGTCAAAATGTTCAATTTCTGATGCAGAAATCAATGCTGTTACTAAAGTATTGCAGTCTGAATATTTAGGAATGGGAACAACAGTGGCTGATTTCGAGTCGGCAATTAAAGATTATTTAAAGACAACGATGGAAGTCGTCTGTGTTAATTCGGGGACTGCAGCATTACACCTTTCTTTATCCGCTTTGGGACTTAAAGAAGGTGATGAAGTCCTTGTGCCATCTTTAACTTATGTTGCCAGTTTCCAAGCTATTTCAGCTACAGGAGCAATGCCAGTGTCATGTGATGTCACTTCTGAGACCGTATTCATCGATGTGGGGGACGCAGAAAAAAAGATCACCGCTAATACTAAAGCTATTATGCCTGTTCATTATGGTAGTTCACCAAAAGGCATAAGCGATGTTTATAGATTGGCTAAAAAATATAATTTAAGAGTCATTGAAGACGCAGCACAGTCTTTTGGTTCAGAATATGCGGGGAAGAAGGTAGGCGTTGAGGGTGATATTGTTTGTTTTAGTTTTGATGGTATAAAAAATATTACATCAGGAGAAGGTGGTGCAATAATATCATCAGATCTAGAGCTTGTTAGGCTTGTTCGTGATTCTCGCTTGTTGGGCGTGGAAAAAGATACTGAGAAAAGGTTCAAGGGTCTAAGAAGCTGGGATTTTGATGTGGTTGAGCAAGGTTATCGATATCATATGAGTAACATCATGGCTGCAATTGGGATAGCCCAGATAGGAAGAGTTCATGACTTCAAGAAAAGAAGACAAGGGATTGTTGCGAGTTATATTAATGGAATTGCTGATATAAACGAGGTTACTTTATTAGAGTTTGATTATGAGAAAATTATGCCTCATATCTTTGTTGTAAAAGTGCAAAGAAGAGATGAGCTGAAAGCCTTCTTAGAAAATAACAATATCGAGTGTGGGCTTCAATATAAGCCGAATCATATGTTGTCGAAATATGCAACTTCTGAAGCGTTACCTCAAAGTGAAGTGCTTTATTCTCAGCTTATCTCATTACCATGTCATTATGATTTGACAGTAGATGATGTTAATTTTATTTGTTGCAAAGTAAGAGAGTTTTATGAAGGATGAGGCTCCTTTAGTTTCAATTGTTATAAATTGTTATAACGGTGAGAGATACCTCAGTGAAGCACTAGAAAGCGTGTTCAAGCAGAAATACCAGAATTGGGAAATCATATTTTGGGATAACCAATCTACGGATAAAAGTGCTGAAATTATTAAAAGTTATCCTGACGAAAGAATAAAATATTACAAGGCAGGTGTCTTTACTGGTTTAGGTCTTGCAAGAAACCTAGCGGTAAACAAGGCTCAAGGTGAGTGGGTAGCCTTCCTTGATTGCGATGATGTATGGCTTGAAGATAAACTATTGCTACAAGTAGAAAAAATAAAAAATTCAACGTCAGATTTAGGGCTTGTTTATGGGCGATGTGACTTTATCGTTGAGGATGAAGCTGTAAACACAGTTCTAGGAGAGTCTGCTTTAAGGGTTAAAAAAACAAAAAGTAATTCTGAAGTCAACCTGCCTGTTGGCAATGTGTTTGCTGAATTATTGATTAACTGCTTTATTACCTTACCATCAGCAATCGTGAATAAAGATAAATATCATTTGGTTGGGGGGATAGATGATTCCTTATTTGTTTCTGAAGACTATGATTTATTCTTAAAATTAGCCAAAGATTTTAACGTAGAAGCAGTAATAGGAGTTTGTTGTTTTTATCGCGTTCACGGCAATAATTTATCACATGAGAACTATACGCGAACATTTGAAGAGTCAATTTACTTGGTTAATCATTATTGTTCTACAGTGCCGTCGGCAAAAGAAGCACTTGCCATATGGAAAACAAGGTATTTGATACACAATTTAAGGCATGCAGATTATGGCGTGGCTGCCAGAAAAATATTTTCTTTATCATTTTTCAAGAATACGATTATATTTTTATTTAACAGACTTAAAATGTATTAGTTTCTACTGCCATTTAATCAGGCACTATTGACTTCCCAGATTTTTCTAGACACTTTTAACAGTTTCGTAGGAAGCTATAAAACTTAGGGATAGTCAGAATATAGCCTTCATTTTAAGGGAATCGAAAATAGGGGCGGCTACGTTGGCCGGCTTAAACTTAACCAAAAGCTAATTATATATAATTGCTTGCAAGGTCACTTCATGAATAACAGGCTTTTACCAACAGGATTTTTTCTGATTAATCCAATGTTGTTTTTTTCTATTGGTTTTATATATTACTTATTGACACCGGTTTTTTCACTAGCAGTCCTAGTTGCTGATACACCGTTTGATTTAGCTGATATACCGTTTGATTTATTGTTTCAGGCTAATAAATACATATCACTTTCATTTTTTGATATGTATTATTTTTTAGATGTTTTTATTATCCTTGTTACTTTCTATTTGGGGTATAGGTTTTCCTTTTTTATAAATTATAAATTGACTTATTCTCGTTTTGATCTTGTGGCAATGAGTAAAAATAGTGCTATGACGCTAGCTGTCGTCTTCGTAGTTATGTCGCTAGGTCTTGTAATGTATAGCATATCATTAGGTGTTGTGTTTTTTTCGGGGTACAGACATTTTAATGTGACAATATTGGGATCACTTTCTACATTGGCTTATATTTCGTTGTTTTGTAGTATTTTTTTCTATGAGCCCATGTATAAGTATATTTTTTTATCTATTTTTATCGGTATCGCGGTGTTGTTGTTAGGGCTCGGTTCAAGAAATATTGTACTGAATGGATTTATTTCTCTTGCGGTCTATAAGGTCTGGCTTTCACCACAGATATTGAAGAGTTATAAATTGTACTTTGTATTACTGCTGTTAATGCTGTCTATGATTGCCATTGGAATATGGCGATCAGGGTATGAATTCAGTTTAAATATGATGATTTCCCATTTCTTCGCTGATGCATTATTCGTGATGACTAGTGCATCGAGTTACCTCCAGAATATAGGAGTTCGACCGGTTCTGGAATTCCCATCATCTCTTTTTGCTGGTGTTGTTAATTTTCTACCTAGTTTGTTATTTCCACAGAAAATACAGATTATAGCTGAGATGGTAAATGACCATAATATGTTTTCTCCTTTTGGAGCAAGTTCAATTATTGTTAATTTATATTCTAACTTTGGAATGTTATATCCGATATATATATTCTTCATGGCAATACTCTATACATACTTGTATCAGCGTGCGTGTATTTCCACATTTTACCGATCTATTTATATTGTTATATTGCCATTACTGATGTTTCAATTTTTTAATCAACCACTTTATTCTTTAGTTAAGCTTCTGTTCTATAATGGTATTATTATCCCTTTTACCATTATGGTTTTTTTCTCTTTTTTTATAAATGCTCATAAAAGGCTTAGGTAATGAATAAAAAAAAAATCCTGATCTTTGTCAGTTATTATTTACCTGGCTATAAGGCTGGAGGGCCAGCAAAAACAATTGCAAATCTTGTTGATACGCTAGGTGATGAGTTTGATTTTTATATAGTAACAAGAGATCGAGATAAGGGAGATGACGAGCCATACAAAGGAGTATCTTATGACTCGTGGATTTCATTAGGTAAAGCAAAAATAATGTATGTAGAATCAAATGTCAGTTTTATTAAATGTATTTTTAAGTTGATGAGAGAGCAGCCTTTTGATTCTATCTACCTGAATAGCTTTTTTGATGTGCTTTATACTTTCATTCCTATACTATTAAGAGGGTTATTCTTTCCATCCCTCAATGTTGTCCTGGCACCGAGAGGTGAATTTTCTCCAGCAGCCATGAAATTGAATGCATTGAGAAAAAAGCTTTATTTATGGTGTTTTAGACGCCTAGGACTATATCGCAATATTAGATGGCAAGCTTCTAGCTCTTTCGAGATGGCTGATATAATAAATATTATCGACAATGCTGAAATAAGGGTCGCTATCGATATGCCTTCTGCGAGCGGAGACCCATTTGAAATTAGCTTAAGTTCTTCGATTGATAATCAAGACAAGCTGAGAGTCATTTTTTTATCTAGAATTTCAAGAATGAAAAATTTGGATTATGCAATATCGTTATTTGAGGGCGTTGAATCACCGACTCAACTTGATATCTACGGTCCCATAGAAGACGCTAAGTATTGGAGTAATTGTCTAAGCTTAATTGAAGCTTTACCCAATAATATTGATGTGAATTATCTTGGTAAACTTGAACCTTTTTTGGTGAGTAGAACTTTAGCTAACTACGATCTTTTTTTATTACCGACACTAGGTGAAAATTACGGGCATGTCATTGCAGAATCATTGTTAGTTGGTACACCAGTATTAATAAGTGATAGAACGCCATGGAGTTGGCTGGAAAAAGACAAATTAGGTTGGTCTTTTCCACTATCACACCCGGAGAAATATATTTCTATACTTAACTCTTTTTTAATAAATCACCCTAAAGAAAAAGCATTAGCTGAAAGAAAATCGAGGATTAGCAGAGCTAAAATGGTCTTATTTTCTGATGCTATTGTCGAAGAAAATAGAAAGCTATTTAGTAGTTGAGCGTATTAGGATGAGAATTTTAATCGTCAGTCAATATTTTTTCCCAGAGCCTTTTCCTGTGATAAATGAATTAGTCAAGGCACTAACTAGCAGTGGCTGTGAAATTACAGTGTTAACTGGGATGCCCAACTATCCATCAGGTAATGTTTATAGTGAGTATAAGGATAAAACAGCATTTACTGACTACATTGATGGTATTCGAATTCACAGAATATCTTTTCGCCCAAGAGGAAATGGTACGGCGAGAGAATTATTTTTAAGTTATCTATCCTTCGTCATTAAGGGTCTTAAGTATTTCCCGAAATATTTAAAAGGTGAGTCTTACGATGTTGTTTTTGTTTTTGCACCATCTCCAATTACAAGTGCAATTCCTGCAATATATTTAAGCTGGAAATTAAAATCTCACTTAGCTATCTGGGTGCAAGATTTATGGCCCGAGAGTTTGAGTGCAACTGGTTTTATAAAAAACAGATTTTTATTGGCGCTGGTTAGGTTGCTGGTCCGTGGCATTTATTCTCAGGCAGATACGTTACTTGTTCAGTCTGAAGGATTTATCAAACCAGTTGCTCGTTATGCAGATGTTGAGAAGATTATTTATTACCCCAATTCTTTTAAAGATGAGTACGTTGAAGTGCAGCAAGATCTTACCCAATCAAAAGGTGATGCCTTGCCCACGGATTTAGCTCATTTATTAGAGCAGTATTCTTGTGTAACGTTTACAGGAAACTTGGGCACTGCTCAGTCATTACAAACAATTATCGATGCCGCTGCTAAATTAAAATATCTACCTAATTTACGTATCGTTTTAGTCGGTAGCGGTGCTTTGTCTGATTGGTTGTTAGAACAAAAGGTAAATCGAAAATTAGACAACCTAGTTTTAGCTGGACGCTTGCCATCAGAAATGATGTCACAAATCTTTATGCGTTCTGAGGCTTTGTTAGTAACGCTTAACAAAGCGGAAATTTTTAATTATACTATTCCCAGTAAAATTCAAGCGTATTTAGCATCAGGTCGACCCATCATTGCTGCCCTAGATGGTGACGGTGCTAAAGTCGTCGAAAAATCAGGTGCGGGATTGACCTGTGGTGCTGAAGATGTGAATGGGTTGGTTAGAAGTATTGAATGTTTGTGTAATATGACGGAAGTAGAAAAACAAAAAATGTCTGAATCGGGTAGAAATTACTATTTAGAGCATTTTGAGATGGACTTACAAGCGAAGAATTTGATAGATATTTTGAATAATAGAATTTAAGTAATGGATACAGAGAGAATGAAAATTTTAATTTTAGGTGTTACAGGTATGTTGGGTAGTACTGTATTTAAAATGTTGCAGCAAGATAAGTCGCTCACAGTGTATGGTACGTTACGCAGTGTTTCAGGAACGAAGTATTTTCCAGTAGATAGTCATACACAATTACTTGCCAATGTAGACGTGTTGGATAATGATTCGTTAATTTCTGTAATGACAGCAGTAAAGCCTGATTTAGTGATTAATTGCATAGGCTTAATTAAACAATACGCGGATGCAAATGCCCCATTAATCGCTTTGCCGATAAATGCCATGTTTCCGCATCGATTAGCAAATTTGTGTTCATTAACTAATGCGCGTTTGATTCATATTAGTACGGATTGTGTCTTTAGCGGCCGTAAAGGTATGTACATTGAGGATGATGTTTCTGATGCTGAAGATTTATACGGAAAATCAAAATATATTGGCGAGTTACATGATTTACCTCATGCCATAACATTACGAACTTCAATTATTGGCCATGAGCTGAACAGTAGCGCTTCGTTGGTTGACTGGTTTTTATCTCAGACAGGACTGATCAAGGGCTATAATAAAGCAATATTTTCTGGCCTACCAACCATTGAACTGGCAAGAGTGATTCGGGATTTCGTTATTCCGAATGTGAATTTGCACGGTTTGCATCATGTTTCGGTTGAACCCATTGATAAATACTCATTATTGAATCTCATTGCTGATGCTTATGGTAAGAAGATCGACATTGAAGCGGATGAGAAAATACAGATTGATCGTTCTCTAGATTCAACTAAGTTTCAACAAGCAACAGGCTATGAGCCACCGACCTGGCCAAAATTAATTGAAAAAATGCATCACATGCATGATGGAATATAACTGACTATGTTTGATAACAAAGTTTTAATGATTACGGGTGGCACAGGTTCTTTTGGTCATACAGTGTTAAAGCGATTTCTTGATACGAATGTAAGAGAAATTCGCATCTTTAGTCGTGACGAAAAAAAACAGGAGGACATGCGTATCGAATTGGCTAACGATAAGGTCAAGTTTTACATTGGCGATGTGCGTGATTACGATAGTGTTTCTCAAGCTATGGTGGGTGTGGATTATATTTTCCATGCAGCAGCGTTAAAACAGGTTCCCTCTTGCGAGTTTTATCCGATGGAGGCCGTTAAAACGAATATCGTTGGTACTGAAAATGTTTTGAATGCAGCGATAGCTAACAGTGTTAAAAGAGTGGTTTTTTTAAGTACAGATAAGGCGGTATATCCAATCAATGCCATGGGGATCTCAAAAGCCATGGCTGAGAAAGTCGTGGTAGCGAAATCACGAGCAATTCCTGAAGATGGGCCAGTTGTATGTTGTACGCGTTATGGAAATGTCATGGCTTCTCGTGGTTCAGTGATCCCACTCTTTGTTAAGCAAATGCAAGCGAATGATGTTTTGACGGTGACGGATCCTAATATGACTCGTTTTTTAATGTCATTAGAAGATTCGGTGGATCTAGTGCTACATGCGTTTGAACATGCACAACAGGGCGATATCTTTGTGCAAAAAGCGCCAGCATCGACACTAACTGACTTGGTTCATGCTTTGAAAGAGTTATTTGACAGTAATAGTCCTGTGAAAGTGATTGGTACTCGGCATGGGGAAAAACTATATGAGTCATTAATTTCACGTGAAGAAATGGCAAAATCGGAAGATATGCAACGCTATTATCGTATACCAGCAGATAATCGGGACTTGAATTACAAAAAATACTTTGTCGAAGGGGAAACTCACATTTCTGAGGTGGAAGACTATACTTCACATAATACGGAACGACTGAATGTTGAGGGCGTTAAATTATTGTTGCTGAAGCTGGATTATATCCAGGAGGCATTAAATGCTTAAAGTGATGACACTGGTCGGGACGCGACCAGAACTGATTAAGATGAGTCGAGTGATTGCTGAATTGGATAAGCAGGTCAATCATATATTGGTCCATTCAGGACAGAACTATGATTATGAATTGAATCAGGTTTTTTTCGATGA
>Ga0114998_10001370_pt1 | contig 18727 bp, 18 predicted proteins | sample ArcticOcean_MG_C_5_FD_87044 | JGI IMG/M metagenome (GOLD analysis project Ga0114998, IMG submission 87044) | Marine microbial communities from western Arctic Ocean - ArcticOcean_MG_CB4_138 | ecosystem: Environmental > Aquatic > Marine > Oceanic | place: Arctic Ocean: Canada Basin | collected...
ATTACTCTAAAGGGGAGCTAGAGCGCATTACCCGCCGCTATACCAGCGAAATTGGCATCATCATTGGTCCATCAAAAGACATACCAGCTCCCGATGTCAACACCAATGAGCAAGTAATGGCTTGGATGATGGACACCTATTCGATGAACCAAGGCGGCACCGCAACCGGGGTCGTCACCGGCAAACCGGTTGACCTTGGCGGTTCACTGGGGCGGCGTGAGGCAACTGGGCGAGGCGTTTTTACCGTTGGCGTTGAAGCCGCCCAACACATGGGTCTGTCTATACAAGGCGCACGTCTTGCTGTTCAAGGCTTGGGCAATGTGGGTGGTACAGCGGCCAAGTTGTTTGGTGAGGCGGGTGCCCTTTTAATCGCAGCGCAAGACCACGGTGGCGCGGTGTTGAAAGACACAGGTTTGGATATTCCCGCCTTGTTGGCACACGTTGCTGCGCATGGCACGGTAGCAGACTTCGCAGGCGGTGATCCCATAGATCCTGACAACTTTTGGGACGTCAACTGCGACATTTTGATACCAGCGGCGTTGGAGGGCCAAATCACCGCGGACAATGCCAACCGTATTCAAGCCAAACTGATTTTGGAGGGTGCGAACGGCCCCACCACGCCTCAAGCCGACGACATATTGGGCGACAAAGGCGTGGTCATCGTGCCCGATGTCATTGCCAACGCGGGCGGTGTGACGGTGAGCTACTTTGAGTGGGTGCAAGACTTTTCCAGCTTCTTCTGGAGTGAAGACGAGATCAACGCCCGGTTGGTGCGCATCATGCGAGAAGCCTTTGACACCGTGTGGCAAACCGCAAAAACGCAGGGCACCACGCTGAGAACCGCCACTTTCATCGTGGCTTGCACCCGCATATTGAATGCCCGTGAGCAACGCGGTTTGTATCCCTAAGCAGCCTGGGCCAGCTAATGGGAGAACATCGCCCTTGTTTGTTAACGTACAAAGCCCTCAGAAATAAGACTTGGACAAACACCCCATGTAGCGTGCACACCAAACCACAGCGACAATAGAGAGTTATCTACAAACAGCCTCAAGTTGCCACACACCATGTCCAAGCGCCCAGATACCTCGTCAGTTGAACAAGTGATTGCCCTAGCTGGCAAAAATGACGCCATTCAAGCCGGTGTCGGTGTGCAGGCATCCAGCGGTCACGGGGACAGCCAGTCCGCGGCGGATGCGCAACACGCCTCTGGTGAGTTTGTTCGGTTTGAGGGCTCCCCTTTCAAATTGTTTCAGCCCTTTGCGCCAGCTGGAGACCAACCGGCGGCGATTGACAAACTCGTTGATGGCATTAAAAACGGTGAAATGTTTCAAACACTTTTGGGTGTGACTGGTTCTGGCAAAACCTACACCATGGCGCACACCATCGCGCGCTTGGGCCGGCCAGCAATCGTGTATGCCCCCAACAAAACACTGGCTGCACAGCTTTATTCAGAATTTCGAGAATTTTTTCCCCACAATGCAGTGGAGTACTTTGTTAGTTACTACGATTATTACCAGCCCGAAGCCTACGTACCACAACGCGACTTGTTCATTGAAAAAGACTCCTCTATCAATGAGCACATAGAGCAAATGCGCTTGAGCTGTACCAAAAGTATTTTGGAGCGGCGCGACGTGATTGTGGTGGCTACCGTCTCGGCCATCTATGGCATTGGCAAGCCTGAGAGCTACCACCAAATGGTGATGACGCTGCGAGTAGGCGACAAAGTTGGCCAGCGAGACCTCATCTCGCAATTGGTACGCATGCAATACAAGCGCAACGATGTTGACTTTACCCGCGGCACTTTCAGGGTGCGCGGAGATACCATTGACATCTTTCCAGCCGAGCACTCTGAACTGTCGATTCGCATTGAGTTATTCGACGATGAGGTCGAAACCTTGCAACTGTTTGACCCGCTAACGGGACGCGTGCGTCAAAAAATACCCCGGTTTACGGTTTACCCAAGAAGCCATTACGTCACACCACGCGAACACGTTGTGGTTGCTATTGAGCACATTAAAGATGAACTGCGGATACGCATGGCCGAGTTGATTGGCATGAACAAGCTGGTTGAGGCGCAGCGATTGGAACAACGCACCCGATTTGATCTGGAAATGCTCACCGAAGTGGGTCACTGCAAAGGCATTGAGAATTACTCACGTCACTTAAGTGGCGCCAAGCCAGGCGAAGCACCGGCCACTTTGACCGACTACTTGCCCAAAGACGCTCTGATGTTCTTGGACGAGAGCCACGTGCTCACTGGCCAGTTTGGCGGCATGTACAACGGGGACAGGTCCCGCAAAACAACGCTGGTGGAGTTTGGCTTTCGCTTGCCATCGGCCTTAGACAATCGCCCTTTGAAGTTTGAAGAGTTTCAAGCGCGCATGCGCCAATCGGTGTTTGTATCCGCCACGCCGGGTGATTACGAAAAGCAGCATTCTGGTCAAATCGTCGAGCAAGTTGTTCGTCCCACCGGTTTGGTTGACCCCAGAGTTGAAGTGCGTCCAGCCGTCACCCAAGTAGACGACGTGTTGCAAGAAATCCGCATCCGCGTGGAGGTTAAGGAGCGTGTCATCATCACCACGCTTACCAAGCGCATGTCTGAACAGCTGACCGACTACTTGTCTGAAAATGGTGTGAAAGTTCGCTACTTGCACAGCGACATAGACACCGTGGAGCGCGTAGAAATTTTGCGCGATTTGCGCCTAGGCGTGTTTGATGTATTGGTGGGCATCAACTTGCTACGTGAAGGTATTGACTTGCCAGAAGTGTCGTTGGTGGCCATATTGGACGCCGACAAAGAGGGTTTTTTGCGCTCAGAGCGCTCACTGATACAGACCATTGGGCGTGCGGCTCGCAACGTCAATGGTGTGGCTATTTTGTATGCGGACAAAACCACAGAATCTATGCGCAAAGCCATTGATGAAACCGCTCGCCGAAGGGCCAAACAAGAAGAGCACAACATCATTCATGGCATCACGCCACGTACAGTTGTTAAACGCATCAAAGACCTCATAGATGGCGTATACAGCGAAAAGTCAGGCCAAGAGGCTGAGAAACTAGAGCGTGACAGCATGCGCCGCGCTGAGCTTGAGTCCATGAGCGATAAAGACATCGCCCGCGAAATCAAACGCCTTGAGAAACTCATGCTAGAGCATGCCAAAGACCTAGACTTTGAGAAGGCCGCGCAAGTTCGCGACCAACTGGCGGTCATGAGACAGCAAGCGTTTGGCGCCTCTGGGTCCGACAACATGGCTCTGTTGGTGCCACAGTCTTCATAAGAACAGCACGCTTTGTCTTGGACAAATGGACTGTGGCGTTTAAACATTCTCCAAGCACCGCCTAGACAAACCATACAACGAGGCTTTTAAATGTCAATAAAAATCAAAATAAAGACATTTTTACGGGAAAATCGTGAAATAAGTAAAAATAAGTGATATTTGTCTAGGACAACTCGCGCAGGCAGGCTACAATCCATACTAAATCACTGGGATATTCTGATATACTGGACTAAATTAGTCGGGTAGGGCCGATATCTCAGAGGTTTAAACAAACAAGTCCGAATGTTCGGATCTTGTTTTTAGGCCACGGACTTGGTAACAAGTCCAACCCCACCAAGGAGTTTGCTATGCGTCTCACCACCAAAGGCCGTTTTGCTGTTACAGCAATGATCGATCTGGCATTGCGCCAGAACACGGGTCCCGTTACATTGGCCGCTATTAGCCAGCGCCAACAAATTTCACTGTCCTACCTAGAACAGTTGTTCGGTAAATTGCGTCGTCACCAACTCGTTGAGTCCACGCGTGGACCTGGCGGTGGCTACACACTGGCCCGTAAGGCTGTCGAAATTACAGTCGCAGACATTATTGTGTCAGTTGACGAACCCATTGATGCAACCCATTGCAGCGGAAAAGAAAACTGTTTGGGCGAAGGCTCACGTTGTATGACTCACGAGTTATGGGCCTCGTTAAACGAGCGTATGGTTGACTTTTTAGATTCCGTTAACCTGCAAAAACTGGTAGATGGCCAAGTTGCAAAGGGCGTTGTTATCGAAAAGGAACCCATGATTAAACGTGCTATTTCAAGTATTCCAGTTGTCAAGCCTATTCGTGTGAATGCACCCAACTCAGTGTTTGCTTTGGGCGCGTCTTTAGCCAATAGCTAACTCTAGATTCAGACAGTTTGTTTTGATTTTCCAAGTTTGGCCCTCAAGTCAAGAAGTAGGTAAGTAATATGTCAACGCCGCATTTCCCCGTTTATATGGACTACAGCTCCACCAACCCATGTGACCCACGCGTGGTGGATGCCATGGTGCCGTGGTTGTATGAGCACTTCGGCAACCCAGCGTCACGCAGCCATGCGTGGGGTTGGGAAGCTGAAGCCGCTGTCGAGAAAGCCCGCGTCAATGTAGCTGACTTAATTGGTGCGGATCCCCGAGAAATAGTATGGACAAGCGGTGCAACCGAGTCCAACAATTTGGCTCTCAAAGGTGCGGCCCAGTTCTACAAAACCAAAGGCAAGCACATCATCACGGTGAAAACTGAGCACAAAGCTGTGCTTGACAGCTGTCGCGAGTTAGAGCGCCAAGGCTTTGAAGTTACCTACCTGAATGTCCAAGACGACGGCTTGGTTAATCTAGACGTTTTTAAGGCAGCCATCCGTCCCGACACCATTTTGGCGAGCGTTATGTTCGTGAACAACGAAATTGGCGTGGTTCAAGACATGGCTGCTATTGGTACTGTTTGCCGTGAGCACGGCGTGATTTTTCACGTAGATGCAGCACAGGCTACTGGCCGCGTCGACATCGACTTGGCCACGTTGCCGATCGACTTGATGAGCTTGACGTCACATAAAACCTACGGCCCAAAAGGCATTGGTGCCTTGTTCGTACGTCGCAAGCCTCGCATCCGCTTGGAAGCACAAATGCACGGCGGTGGCCATGAGCGTGGCATGCGCTCAGGCACACTGCCAACGCACCAAATTGTGGGCATGGGCGAAGCCTACCGCATTGCCAAAGCCGAAATGGCTGAAGAGAACAAGCGTATTAAGATGCTTCACGACCGTTTGGTTGCAGGCTTGTCAGGCATGGAAGAAGTCTTTATCAATGGCAACAAAGACCAACGGGTGCCGCACAATATCAACATGAGCTTTAACTACGTTGAAGGCGAGTCGTTGATCATGGGTATCAAGGGCATGGCGGTTTCAAGTGGCTCCGCATGCACATCAGCAAGCCTCGAGCCAAGCTATGTGTTGCGCGCTCTGGGTCGCAGCGATGAGTTGGCACACAGCAGCTTACGCATGACGATCGGGCGCTGGACGACAGAGGCGGAAATTGACTACGCCATTGAAACCATTAAAGCCAGTGTGGCTAAACTGCGTGAGCTATCGCCATTGTGGGAAATGTACCAAGATGGTGTGGATATCTCCACCATCCAATGGGCTGCGCACTAGTCCCCCCAGCCCACACAACGGCTTTTTGAAACACTTATTAGGAGTAAATCATGGCATATTCAGACAAGGTAGTTGAGCACTACGAAAACCCACGCAACGTTGGCACATTTGACAAAAACGATGACACAGTTGGTACCGGCATGGTTGGTGCACCAGCTTGTGGCGACGTGATGAAGTTGCAAATTAAAGTCAACCCAACAACGGGAGTCATTGAAGATGCACGCTTTAAAACCTATGGCTGCGGGTCCGCTATTGCCTCTAGTTCTCTGGTTACTGAGTGGGTTAAGGGTAAAACGCTTGACCAAGCTGCAGCCTTAAAAAACAGCGAGATTGCCGAAGAACTGGCACTGCCTCCTGTCAAAATCCACTGCTCTATATTGGCTGAAGATGCCATTAAAGCTGCAGTTGAAGATTACAAAAAGAAACACGCAGTCGCAACCGCTTAATCACCCACAGCGACCACCAACACCCTGCTGGGTGTTGGGTTTTCACACCCCCCATGAGTTAGATTGGAACGATCCACCATGTCCGTCACCATGACAGAAGCTGCTGTTAAGCACGTTAACCGCTACTTGAGCAGGCGAGGCAAAGGAATTGGTGTTCGCTTAGGCGTCAAAACCACTGGCTGCTCTGGCTTGGCTTATACCCTGGAATATGCTGACGACTCCAGCCCTGAAGACATAGAGTTTGAAGACCACGGCATTAAGATATTGATAGACCCAAAAAGTTTGGCCTATCTAGAAGGTACACAGTTGGATTTTGTGCGCGAGGGTCTAAATGAAGGATTCAAATTTAGCAACCCCAACGAACGCGACCGCTGCGGCTGTGGTGAATCGTTCCGCATTTGATGTCTGGGGTTAGCCCAATAAGCTTGCAAGCCAATGACTTCGAGCTGTTTGACCTGCCTGCGCGGTTTGAACTTGATTCTTTAGAGCTGGCCAAACGCTGGAAAGCCCTTCAAGCCCTCACCCACCCAGACAAGTTTGTCAGTAGCACCGGTGCTGATCAACGGATGGCTATGCAACGGTCTGTCCGCGTTAACGAGGCCTATCAAAGGCTGAGAACCCCCACATTGCGTGCAGGCTACCTGTGCGAGCTGCGGGGTGTCTCGATTGACGCCGAGCGCAACACCGCCATGCCCCATGCATTTTTAGTTCAGCAAATGCAGTTGCGTGAAGATCTGGATGACGCACTAGGGAACCCGACAGCCTTGCAACAACTGGCCGATGTGGCGCTAACAGCAAAAAAAGAGTGGTTGAACAAAGTGGCTACTGCCTTGGATATTGACAACGACGCTGCGGCCGCCGCATCCGGCGTACGTGCACTCATGTTTATTGAGCGCGTTACCAAAGATATCAACCAACAACTAGACGACGCAGCCTGAAAAAGCTGCGCAATCAACAGTAACGACTAACTTTATGGCATTGCTCCAAATTTCAGAACCGGGTCAATCTCCTGACCCACACCAACGCAAAATTGCAGTTGGTATAGACCTTGGCACCACGCACTCGTTGCTGGCCAGTGTGCGCAATGGCATTGCCGAATGCTTGCCTGACGAACATGGCCGAGTGATTTTGCCCAGCGTGGTGCGGTACACCACCGAGGCACCAGGTCGTCAAATTGGTTATGAAGCCTTGGCCGCACAACACACAGACCCTGGTAACACCATCACATCAGTCAAACGCTTGATGGGTCGACAGCGCGGTGACGTGCACAACGTAGACAACCTGCCTTACACCGTTACAGATGGCGAGGGCATGGCTTTGGTCAATACTGTGGCCGGCAACAAAACACCGGTTGAGGTGAGTGCTGAATTATTAGCTACCTTGCGCTTTCGCGCTGAAGACAGCTTTGACAACGACTTGTTTGGTGCAGTGATTACAGTACCCGCTTACTTCGACGATGCACAACGCCAAGCCACCAAAGACGCGGCACAGTTGGCTGGTATCAATGTACTGCGTCTTATCAACGAGCCCACTGCCGCAGCAATTGCATATGGCTTAGAGCAAGGTAGCGAAGGCGTGTACGCCATTTATGATTTGGGTGGCGGCACATTTGACATTTCAATTCTTCGCTTGAGTAAAGGTGTTTTTGAGGTCGTGGCCACGGGCGGCGACTCGGCCTTGGGCGGTGACGACTATGACCGCGCACTCGCCCACTGGGCCTTGTTGCAAACACCTGGCCAGCCAGCACCAAAACAATTAAGTGCAAACGATAAAAGTATGTTGTACAACGCAGCACGAGCCTGTAAAGAGCAGTTATCACACACCAACAGCGCCGAATTGGCAGCCCCTCTTGGTGGTGGTGACATCAGTGTCACTGTGACGGCACAAAACTTTGCCGACGCGACCGCGCAACTAACACTGCGCACGGTGCAAGCTGTACGCAAAACACTGCGCGATGCAGACATGGGTATTGACGATGTGCAGGGTGTGGTGATGGTGGGTGGCTCCACGCGCATGCCAGTTGTACTGCAAGCCGTTGAAGCATTGTTTGGCAAACCGCCACTCACCAACCTAAACCCCGATGAAGTGGTAGCGCTGGGCGCTGCCATTCAAGCCAACCAGTTGGCTGGTAACCACACTGGCGACGCCTTGTTATTACTGGATGTTATTCCTCTGTCTTTAGGCATTGAGACCATGGGTGGCTTGGTTGAACGCATTGTGCCGCGCAACAGTTCCATACCAACCGCTCGCGGCCAAGACTTCACCACATTTAAAGATGGTCAAACAGCCCTCGCCTTGCATGTTGTGCAAGGCGAACGCGACTTGGTGGCAGATTGCCGCAGCCTTGCCCGCTTTGAACTGCGAGGCATACCTCCTATGACGGCAGGTGCAGCGCGCATCCGAGTGACATTTACAGTCGATGCCGATGGCCTGTTGCAGGTGGGAGCCACAGAAACACAGTCAGGCGTGCAAGCACACATTGACGTTAAGCCGAGCTACGGCTTGTCTGACGACCAAATTTCCGCCATGCTTCGAGACAGCTTCAGCACCGCGCAACAAGACATGCAAGCCCGCGCATTGGTCGAAGCGCGTGTAGACGCTGAGCGTATGGTGTTGGCCACACAAAGCGCACTTGACGCAGACGCAGACTTGCTGACAGCGCAAGAGCGTAGCGGCATTACAGCTAGCATCAGTAGCTTGTCTGACCTGATTGGCTCAGACGCCAGTGCCAACGCTGCCACCATTGAGTCTCACACCAAGCAACTGGCTGCTGCAACAGAGGGGTTTGCAGCCGCACGTATGAACCGTGGCATTGCACAAGCCCTGTCAGGTAAACGTCTAGACTCTGTTTAAGCAAATCGCTTCAAACTGACAAACGGTTAAACCCCAACACACTTATCAAGCGCCATGCCCATTATTAAAATATTGCCTCACCCTGAATACTGTCCACAAGGTATAGACATCAACGCGCCCGCAGGGACCAGCATTTGCGAGGCAATGCTAGACAACCATATCAACATTGAACACGCGTGTGAAATGAGCTGTGCATGCACCACTTGCCACGTCATCGTGCACGAAGGCGGCAGCAGCTTGAATGACGCTGAAGATAGCGAAGAAGACATGCTTGACCGAGCTTGGGGTTTGGAGCCTAGGTCCCGCCTCAGTTGTCAAGCCATTTTGGCGCAAGCCAATTTGGTGGTGGAAATACCCAAATACTCCATCAACCACGCCAAAGAAAACCACTGATCAACGCCCTATGCGTCAAATTGTTTTAGATACCGAAACCACGGGCCTGTCGCCTGAAGACGGCGACCGAATCATTGAAATTGGGTGCGTTGAGCTGTATCAACGCAAATTAACTGGCCGCAACCTGCACCTGTACATCAACCCAGAGCGTAAGAGCCATGAAGAAGCGCTGAAAGTGCACGGCATTAGCGCTGAGTTTTTAGCTGATAAGCCAAAATTTGCGGCTATTGCCCAAGAGGTGCTCGACTACCTACGGGGCGCTGAACTCATCATTCATAACGCACCCTTTGACATTGGCTTTTTAAACAAAGAGTTGTCATTGATGGGACTACAACCCATCACCAACATCACCAACGGCGTTATAGACAGCCTAGCCATGGCGAAAGACCTGTTTCCAGGCAAGCGCAACAGCCTCGATGCGTTGTGCGACCGGTTAGAAGTTGACAACACATCACGTACGCTGCACGGCGCGTTGCTCGATGCTGAAATTTTGGCTGAGGTGTACATCAACATGACCCGGGGCCAAGACGGTCTGCTCATGGACTTAGATGACCACACCATGGGGGCCGATGGACAACTGCAAGTCATAGACCTCAAGCAATTTGACCTGCATGTTTTGCAAGCCAACGATGGTGAAATGCAAGCCCACGCAGACTTTCTCACACAACTAGACGGCGCGTGTGCAGACGGCAACTTGTGGCAGCGTCAGTCCGGTGCACCAGATCCCATCGCTGAGGTGAACTTAACTCAATCCAATTAAATTGTGTGTGCCTGTTCATTCACCACAGTCAAACTCAAAAGCCATACGGTAGCGTCACGAATCGGGCTATAATTGAAGGCTTGATTGAGAGCCAATGCGTGGTTTTAGCGACGGTGAGCACATGTGATGCAACCGGCGCAAAAAATCTCAGCTCCAGTTCTTGGCGCGGTTTTTTTAGGCAAGAAAACTAAATCAGCCGGCCTTGGTGCACTTTCAGTGTGTCTCAGGTCACAGCGCAATGCATAAGGGATGTTAGCTCAGGGGTAGAGCGTCCGCCTCACACGCGGAAGGTCGCAGGTTCGAAACCCGCACGTCCCACCACATCTTTTGCCTACCCCCACATACATCTTGACACAGATGCCAATAGGGGCCTTCCATGTGCGATCACAATTAGCGCCAACCTAAGCGCACTGCCAAGCAGTTGTCCCAACTCGCGCAAGCATGGCAATCAGCCGCCCAACCTCAGCATCTCATCCATATCGCGCCTGCAGCCTAGACAGCACCATTGACAGACTCCAACCGGCGGATACAAACATGACAAACACAGCACAGTGAGTACACAGCCCTCAACAGGACTGGGGCGGTTGGCTGCACCCACCGTGATGAATAGCATGACACGAGGCGCATAAAGATCTAATGCCTCGCCTTGATCTGAACCCAGATGCCACTGGGCTGGCTTGGGCATGCTTGTTTGAAGGCACCAGTCAATTCACCGATGGACTACTGGTGTGGCCTTGACGATCGCTAAACCGACCAACTGTTCGAGCATCGCATGGCTTAGACCGGGTACTTTGTCTATAAGCACCAAGCCAGCAGGTGTACACGAGAAAGTTGCCAGGTCTGTGTACACGCGTTTCACGCACGCGACGCCTGTCAGTGGGTAGGAACAGCTGCTAACGATCTTGCTCTGGCCCTTCTTTGTCAGCAAGTCCATCATCACCCACGTCTGCTGGGCACCTACTGCCAAGTCCATTGCACCACCGACTGCTGGAATCGCGTCGGACTCGCCAGTGCTCCAGTTGGCAAGGTCACCTGTGGCAGACACCTGAAAAGCGCCTAAAACACAAATGTCTAAATGGCCACCACGCATCATGGCAAAGCTGTCGGAATGGTGAAAGTACGCACCACCGGCCAGCAAGGTTACTGGTGCTTTACCGGCATTGATCAAGTCGTAATCTTCACAACCAGGTTCTGGCTTAGGGCCCATGCCCAAAATACCATTTTCACTGTGGAGTATTACTTCGATATCTGCTGGCAAATAATTGGCGACCAGCGTCGGCTGCCCGATACCTAGGTTGACATAGGCACCATCAAAGATATCGCTGGCAATGCGACGCGCGACGTCCTCACGGCTTCGTTTTATATAGTCACTCATGCAGCCTCTCCAGGGTCTGTAACTGATCTACCATTCACTGCGTTGACCTGCGGGAGCAGATCATTCGGAAATGACCCGGTAACCACACCACCGCTTTGTGTGGGTGAATAAATAATTTTCACAACTTTGGAGACATGGATACCAGGGGTGATGATGTGTTCAGGGTCTATCTCCCCCAATGCGACGACTTGGTGAACGGTGGCAACCGTGCGCTTCGCCGCCATCGCCATAACTGGACCAAAATTTCTAGCTGCCTTGCGGTAGGTCAAGTTTCCCCACCGATCCCCCAACTCCGCTTTGATGAGGGCTAAGTCTCCATGAATTGGATATTCCAACACGTAGCCTCGCCCATTGATCACACGGGTTTCTTTCGCATGTCCTAGTGCATCATTGGCAAGATCAGTGCCGTAGCCCGTTGGCGTGTAAAAGGCACCAATACCAGCGCCCGCTGCTCGGATACGCTCTGACAAATTACCCTGAGGAAGCAACTCGAGTTCTAATTTTTTTGAGCGGTAGAGCTCATCAAATACCCACGAGTCAGCCTGTCTGGGAAAACTGCAAATGAGCTTTCTAGCCTGGCGATTTTGTAACAAACGTGCCAACCCAACATAACCATTACCCGCGTTGTTGTTGACGATGGTTAATTCACGTGCGCCCTGTGCGATCAAGCCATCAATCAGCTCATCTGGAATACCGGCTGTACCAAAGCCCCCAATCAACACAGTAGACCCGTCTTGAACGTCGCCAATCGCCTCAGCAACTGTGTCAGAAATCTTATTTATCAAGGAAAGCCACCTTTCAAGACAGACGAAGCACCACAAAAGCGGATGCACGAATAGCTTTGTAACCTACATCGACCGTGCGTGCTGTCGCACCTTACAACACCACCGCATCTGATTGATAACCTGTCCAACACACGGAGCAGTGGCGTGAGGTATCGATGCATATGGCAAGCTAAGCCCTAGCCGACATCTCCACCACGTGGTATTTCAGGGAAATACATCATGCCAAGGTGCTCACAAACGCTCCAAGAAAGAATTCGACAACGTCGTACATCTTGTAGGTGATGGGCGTATTTGCCGCTGGTGAATCACACCCAGAAAAACCTCAATGCACGCTATATCCGCTCATTGAGACCTCCGGTGGACAAGCGGTATGGACCTATCAACCTGAAGCGTACGTGCAAGAAGTCTTTCAACTTGGCGTGCGTTACCAACACATGGTTATCACAGCACAAACGGCAATTGGCATGACGCAAAATCTGCTCAGTTATGGCGCAGATTGTGTAAGACACTTGACCGGCTAACTGCTGATGGAGACTGTGCACTCACAGCCTTGCCTGCATGAGGCGGCTTGGAAACAACACGATCGCGATAGCAGCCAATATCAACACCAACGCCAATACATCTGCTGTACCGACGGCCTCGCTCAACAGCACATGCCCACTCAACAAACCTACCATTGGCACCATCATCAAAGACAATCCACTTGTAACTGGCGTTAACTTTCTTGCAACTCGGAACCATGCCACATAACTCATCGCAAGCGTTATGACGCCCGCATACAAGATACCAAGAAATTGCAAAAGTGTAGGCCACTGCCAACGCTCAAACTCGATCACAAGAGCAAGACCTGTGAAGCAAACAGCAGCCAATAACAGCATCCAAAATGTTAAAGACAAACTAGAAATACTGATGTTGCTGTTCTTCAACATCGCGTTGCCGATACCCCAAGCAATGGCGGCGAAAAGCGTGCACAACAACCCCACTGGTTGGCCAGCAAAGGTCGACATCTCATCACGTGCCAATAAAAAAGTGGCAGATAAAGAGCAAATGACACCCAATACACCCCGAGTAGTAAGTTGGTTACCAAACATCACTACGCTCGCCAACAGCGCCCAGACTGGCATGGTGTAGCCAACAATGGCGACACGGCCCGAATTCAACAATGTCACGCCATAAATCAGTCCAACGTGCCAAAAGACCATATTTGGCACGCCTAACTGAAAGGCCAACCAGCGCTCACCTACAGGCACGCGCAGGGACTTACCCTGATACCAAGCGACTGCCCCGAGCAAAGCGAACCCAATTGTGAAAGTACATGCGCGAAACGTCAGCGGTGGATAGCTGGTCACCACAAACTTCATAATGGGGTAATTCAGTCCCCATGACACCGTCACAAAAAGAATCAATAAAAGATCTACCCCATTGATGTCGTTGGCGTTCGTAGGCGAGTTTCTGGTCATGAGAATCCCTTTACAACTATCCGCCGAAAGCAGCGTAGTTGGTATATCCCTCAGTACCACCGCCGTAAAAGGTAGGCCTGTCATATGGCGTAAAAGGAACGCCGTTTTTAATGCGCTGTGGCAAGTCGGGGTTGGAGATGAAATAACGCCCAAAGGCAATGGCGTCGGCCTCTCCTGCAGCCACAGTTTGCTCAGCGCGCTGCGCATTGAAATTACCGGCGGTAATAAGTGCTTGGTCCCAAAATGGGCGAAGGGTTGCGCAGCCAGACGGCACGTTTTGATGGTCAACATCGCGTTGACCAGCGCCTGATGCTCTAGGTTCAATCAGGTGCAGGTAAGCGAGTTTTAAAAGGTTCAACTCTTTGGTAATTTCGCGGTACAACGTGAGTGGGTCTGTTTCACCAGAGTCATTTGCCACGCCAAACGGTGACAGGCGAATGCCAACTCGGTTGGCACCCAAGTCAGCAGCCAACAGCTCGGCAATTTCAAGAGGCAAACGCATACGGTTGGCCAAACTGCCACCATAGCGGTCGGTACGCTCGTTGCTGCGGCTGATCATAAATTGCTCAAGCAAGTAGCCGTTTGCACTGTGAATCTCTACGCCGTCAAAACCTGCAGCAATGGCGCGACGACCCGCCGCCACATAGGCTTTTTTGAGTTGCTCAATGTCGCTCAAGCTCAAGGCTCGTGGCACCTCAAACGGTGCTGGCGTAAAGTCTGCGGTTAGCGCATTGCCAACTGCCGCGATGGCCGAAGGTGCCACCGGCGCGCCACCCTCAGGTTGGTGCGATGAGTGCGAAATACGCCCCACATGCCACAGCTGCAAAAAAATACGGCCACCGCGCGCATGCACGCCATCGGTCACCAGCTGCCAACCCGCTTGTTGGGCATCGGTATGGATGCCTGGGGTAGCGGGCATGCCCTGACCCTCAGGTACCACTTGAGAGGCCTCCGCAATGATCAAACCACCCTCACTCGCACGCTGCGTGTAGTAGAGCGCATTGAGTGCGCTCGGCTCATTGCCCGGACGGTTAGCACGCATACGCGTCAGTGGCGCCATCACAATACGGTGCTTCAACTCAAAGGCACCTACCTGTAATGGTGTGAATAAATGTAAGCGTGTATCTAAATTGTGGGCGCTAGATGCGGCGGATGGAGTAGAAAGACCGGACAATTTGTCTCCTTAGCAGGTGTGTGAGTGGCGTATTGTCTGTTAGAAATAACACCGCAACTGTCGCGCACCTGGTCTTGTGCAATTGATACACACTGGCTGCTGAAACGTCGCAAGACAACCGGCAGCTCCCATGCAATGGCCTACCCATATCCTTGTTACCTTGTTGCCGACCAACACATATACACATCTCTAAGGAAAAACCATGATCCAAACCCGTGAACTGTTTGAAATTGCCCTTGCCGTGCCAACCATCGTCGACGTTGGGCAAACACCGCTGGGTGGACGAAAAATCGCCACTGTGACGGGCGGTACGTTTGAAGGCGAGCGGATACGCGGCACTGTTATGCCCTCGCCCGGTGGTGACTGGCTTCTGATGCGCACCGATGGCGTTTTAACTTTGGATGTGCGTCTGACGCTACAAACCGATGACGGCGCCATCATTTACATGAGCTACAAAGGGTTGCGCCACGGCCCTCCCGATGTCATGGCCAGGCTGGCCAAGGGAGAAGACGTTGACCCGTCAGCGTACTACTTCCGAGCCACCCCAACATTTGAAACCGCATCAGAGACGTACGCTTGGACCAACCGAATTGTCAGCATTGCCACTGGCAGGCGCATTGCAACAGGGCCGATTTATCAGGTCTTTGAAGTGCCATGACAAGCCGCCAACAACAAGAATAACTAGAGCTTTAAGCCTTGGTTATCGGGCTAAACCGTTCCAATGGGGTTAACTGGCGAGCCCACCGCACCTGGCAAGTGCAGCGGCGGTGCGGTTAGCAAAAAACGGTTGCGCCCATGCGCGCGCAGCCAGTTGGCTAAGTGGGTCAAATACCACAGCTCGCCCAAGTGAATGCCATTTTTAAACAAACAATGCGCATGCAAGGGCAACTTGGGTTTGCGTATCGGCTCCATCCAACGGTTAGGAATAAGCTCAACGGCGTAGTTATCGGCAACGATAGCCGCAACCCCGCTGTCGGTTATCCACTGGAGCAGTTTGTCGTCTTCACCGTCCAAGCCAGTGCATGTATGGTGCAATTTCTCGGGGTCTGGGTTGCGATTCATCTCCAAGATCATGTCGGCAAAGCCTGTATGCAAACACAACATGTCTCCAGACTCCAACTCCACCTTGTCTGCGTCCATGACACGCATCAAAGCGTCATAGCCAATTTTGGTGCGGGCGCGGCCATGGTGGGCGTGCAAATCAACCATGACCCCGCGACCTTGCGCGCCGTGCATCGCCAAGTTTTCTATACCCAGTGCTGTTGCCTTGGGGTCTTTAAAAGCAAACAAATCCGACGTATCGCTCCCCACATTGGCCGCGGGCTTGATATCAGCATTGGCACGGTAGCCGTTGTAAAACACCTTCTCAGCAACGCCGTCACCGTCTGCATCAAAGTAGCTGCCAACGTGTGCAAACGAGTCCCACTGTGTGGAGTACTGCGTGGCCAAAATGGCAATATCGTCACACACCACATCCGTGGCATTTGGCTCAATTAAATCCAGACCTAAGACATAGCTTTCTGGGCCATCTGGGCCACCTCGGCGCGCAGAAATAAGCCGAGGCGGAAAGCGTGAAGGGTTCAGTGCACTCCCACCTGGAAAATCCAAAGGTAGCGACAGCGAAAAGTTTTTACCCGTTTTTACCTCGGCAACACCTTGTAAGACCTTGCGCTCGTCAACCAAATTCATGCGCCCCCGTTGGTCATTAGGGCCAAAACTACCCCAATTGCTGTTCTCTGGTGCACGTATCCATCGTTCAGACATAAGGCGCCTTAAGCTAAGTTGATTGAGACTACATCGTTGCACCAACAACCCTCTCTGTCTGTCTCATCTGCAACTTTGAAATGACAGATTCAAGATTTTGACGTGTGGCATTTACCAGACGCGGCAGCAAGCGAGATCGTAAGTTTTTGAGTGCATTGACGACTTCTACAGCCCGGTGCACCGGCACCAGCATCTGGTAGGCAGCATGTGGGTCAACTCAACCCTCTAGCGTTTGAAATATTTCAAACAACGCAATGCCGCATGGATGAAAATTAGAGGGTAACAATTTCTACTGATTTGACTTTATAAGCATTTAGGTTAATGATTAAATATCAAAATATATTTTCAAATCAAACCACTCGCCAATTAAAAACTAAAAAAAGAAATATTTATTAAAAAATTATCGAAAAAATTGGAGGAATAATATGAAAACATTGGCATCGTACAGCGCTGTATTCCAAATAATTCGACCTGCTATCTATATTGGTTTGGTCTTATTTATGCTGGCATTATTTGCCAACCCCCAATACTCCGAAAATGACAATCACTTCGAAACTGCATTATTAGTTTTAAAAGACAGCGTTTTGTTTATTGGATGGGGTGCTGTCATGGTTGTTATTTATCGTGGGGTACGAGGCTACAAGCATGTGGGATGGCAGCGCGTACAAATTTTGTGTTTAATTGGCGCCACAGGATATGCTGCATTTTCGAAGTCTGAATTATTAACATCGCCATCAAATTTAATAATACTATTGGTTTTTGTAGTCCCTATATTTTTGGCGCCTATACATTTGGCGTTCTTTTTAGTTCCATGGATCTACGATGGCTTTAAGCTCTCAGCACGAAAATAAATACAATCACTCAATATAACGAATTAGAGTTTCAACTTAATTGCAATAATATATTACTTTTCATTTGTTGAGGCCGGCTTTATGTTTCCTCCTTAACAACATCTCCCAATTTATAACAACCAAAAGGATCAACAACACTTTTTATGAACATACAAACATACAAACTTGCTTTTTTAAAAATATTACATATTCGTATTCAAAAAATATACCAATTTATTTATATTGCACTTTTAGCAATTTGTACGCCCACATTATTCGCAGCACAAACTGATATTGAACTACTCAATCAGTCATTGTATTTTAAAAATACCACATGTAATACAACAACTCAGCCCTTGAACTATGGTCAGTACATGGCAGATAAAAGATGGACCCAATGTACGCCCGCTATTGATACATATGCCAGTGTCACATTATTAAGAGAAAGTGATGACATGTTTTGTAAATCACGTGTTTACTACGATTCAAAAACTTCAGCACTATTAAACCTTGAACTGGTTTTTCCATTGAGTGCGAAGAGACAATTAGTAGACACCTTTGGATATAAATATGGCAACCCTTTAGTCAATGACACTTTATTGGTTAAAGAATTTAAAGAGGAATCTATAAAATCATATAAATGGACTGACACCCGTGGTGGCACATTAAAAATTGAAGAGATTAACTCTAAAACAATGCTTACCGGTGGCATATCGCAGTCTAATGAAGTGCCAAACTGCCTAAAACTAACCATCCAGACCAAAAAAATGTCTGGGTTATACAATTAAATCATAACCATTTCAAATGCTTGATGTGAAAAGTTAAATTGCCTTAAGTAATTTATATTTAATATTTTAATATTTTAATATTTCAGCATACAGCAGAGTCTACATAGCATTAACATTACACAACATGAAAGTGTTGTAGCAACACATATACACACCAACAGGACTCGGTACGTTGCACCTAATGTTCAACACAAGGAGCAGTCTGTGCATTTATTTCGGTCTGAAAACGACAGCTTTGGCAGTATCGATGTGCCTATAAACCGACTTTGGGGGGCACAAACCCAACGCAGCTTGGTGCACTTCTCAATTTCAAGTGAGCGTATGCCGCCTGAGTTTGTAATCGCACTGGCGCAGGTTAAACGCGTCGCTGCGATGGTCAATCGTGATCTGGGATTACTCGCGCCCGCCACAGCCGCGGCAATCGTGACTGCGGCAGATGAGGTTGTAGCAGGTAATTGCGAAGAAGAGTTTCCACTGTCCATTTGGCAAACTGGCTCAGGCACACATACCAATATGAATATGAACGAGGTGCTGGCCAACAGGGCATCTGAATTACTCGGAGCGGGGCTTGGAAGTCTTCGCTCTGTGCATCCACACGAGCATGTCAATTTGGGGCATTCCTCTAACGACATTTTTCCAACAGCGATGAAT
>Ga0114998_10001374_pt1 | contig 18714 bp, 16 predicted proteins | sample ArcticOcean_MG_C_5_FD_87044 | JGI IMG/M metagenome (GOLD analysis project Ga0114998, IMG submission 87044) | Marine microbial communities from western Arctic Ocean - ArcticOcean_MG_CB4_138 | ecosystem: Environmental > Aquatic > Marine > Oceanic | place: Arctic Ocean: Canada Basin | collected...
ATTTACCGCATCTTTTGCATTTATTTTTTTAGACAATAAAAAAACATCATAGGCATTTCGTAATGCCATTGTTTTATAATAAAAACCATAGTCGTTTATTTGATTGGCTATGATGGATAAGTTTAATTTGTTTGCATAACTCAAAACTAAAGCACCATTTATAATCTGACTATCTTTCTCTACAAAGCTGTAATTAAATTCATTAGCGTACTTTTCTATTAAAAGTTCTTTATGAATTTCTACGGCTGCAATACTATCTTTTTTTATTAGCCTTGAATAATGTCTATGATTCGACAACAAGGGTGCTTTTCTATAATATCCGAACTCTTTTAAAGCTATAATCGCTTTTGGAAAATCTTCCTTTGAGAAAATAAAATCAATATCTCCCACCATTCGTTCGGCAATATCACCGTAGATTCCTGCTAATAGATTCCCAGTTCCTTTTAAAAAAATAGGTCTAATGTTATTCGCTAATAACAGGCTATTTAGGCCCTTTGCTTGGTTTATAATTTGCTCATTCCGCTCTCTGTTCATATTGGTAATATACTCCATATAGTTCACCAACTCTTGAGGTAAATACTTTAAAAAATCTGCGCGCTTTAAATTACAATACAATGCCGGAAAGACAAAATGGCCTGTACTCACTTTTACAACTGCATCCCAGTCTATAGATTTTGATTTTAATTGCTTTTCTATTTCTTGTCTATTCTTATCTTCCAAAGAAATAGTCAAACATTTTGAAATAAAATAAAGGGTTTCTTTATAATTCACTTTTAATATGCTAAAATATTATTTGGTAGGATCTGGATCTCTATCCATAATTCCTTGTTTTTCAATTTCTTTTAATTGTTTGATAGTAAATTGATCTCTTACAGATTTAGTTTTTGGAAAAATATAATTAGAGAGTGTTACAAAAACCTTTACTCGTTCTGTTTTGGTTAGTTTTTCTTGGTTTATAAGCAGGTCATCCAAGACTTTTTCATAGAGTAGCTCCATCTTTTCTTTAATGGAAGGCCCTTCTTTTTTTGCAGGACCTCTTTTAGATTTTTTTCCTGCTTTCTTTGCTGAATTTGGATCGAATGGCATAATTATAATTGGTTTTATTAAAAAACTAAATATACAAAAAGTCAATTACCTATTAATCTATGGATTAGCTTCTAATCTTTTTTCTTATACCTGAGAATATTTCACAAACTCTTTTAAAGTGAATTCTGATTTCCATCCAAGAATGGTATTTGTATAAAAATCTCATTTACACTTACTATATCATATTTATGAATTATTCGAAATTGATTTTTTTTAAGTTTTCGGGTACTTTGGGTAAATTTTTAAATATTTTGTTAGGTAATTTGCTTTTTGAAAAAAAAATCACCCATGCAGTGCAGAAAATCAATTTTATATCTGTCCAAAAACCAAAATTTTCTTTGTACCACAATTCAAGTTCACCTTTATATGGACATATATAATTATCATAAAAATCTTTCTTATTTAATTTAGTATTTGATATTAGAGCTTCTTCATCTCGAAATATTATAGAGCCAATCCCAGTCAACCCGGGCTTATTTGCATAAATTTTTTCACCAATACCTTCGCTGTATGGGTTGTAGATTAGTGGCCTTGGCCCGACAATACTCATATCACCCTTAATTATACTTATTAATTGAGCAAGTTCATTAATTTTAGTTTTACGTAAAAATTTACCAAATGGTAAAACTCTATAATCTTCTCTAACAGTCAATAACCCATCACCCATACTTTCACTATTTTTAAGCATCGTTGTAAATTTCCAAATTGAAAATTTTTTCAAGTCTTTACCAATTCTTTTTTGAAAATAGATTATTTGATGCTCCCCAGTGCATAATAAGATTATAGTTATTAGTAATAAAATTGGTAATAAAATAACTAGAACAAAAGACGTTAGAAATATATCAATTAATCGTTTATTTACTTTTCTATACATAACCTCAATGAATTATAGTTTTTAAGTTTATTTATATAATTAATTATTTGGGACTTCAAATCCTTTTTCAAAGGATTCACCTCCATTTTCATAAAAATCCACATACCATTTAACAGTTTCTTTAAGACCATCTTTCCAATCTACTTTAGGCTCAAAACCTAATTGAGTTTTTGCTTTGGTAATATCTGGACATCTTCTTGACACTGACCCTGGGTATGTTGGTGCATATTCATATGTACCTGTGAAATTCATAATCCTTCCTGTTTCCTTTATAAGCTCTTCAATTGAAATTTCTTCTGATGATCCAATATGATATATTTGACCATCTGATTTCTCGCTCTCCATTGCTAAAATTGTTCCTTCGACTGAGTCGGAAATATAAGAAAATGATCTCGTTTGATCATGCCCATATATTTTAAAAGGAGATTCATTATTTAAAAATCTTTGAACTAAATGTGGAATTACGTGCTTAAAGCCCATTCTTGGGCCAAAAGCATTGTGATATCTAACTACGGTACACTCAAATCCAACTTTTCTAGAATAATTAAGAAACCCTGATTCTCCCAACATTTTAGTTACAGCATAAGTAAATCTAGGATGCCCAATATCCTCTATAGATAAAGGTATTTCTTCAGGTGTTGGTACTTTGTAACCAAAAGCTTCTATTGTTCCAGCATAGCATTCACTAGTGGAACTATAAAGAATTTTTTTTATTTTAGCTCTTTTAGTCCACTCTAAAGTATTATATATCAGAGCCGTATTAATCCTAATAACTTCATGTGGTCTTTCTAATGTATTATTAACTCCAACTACTGATGCTAACATATATAACTGATCATATTCTTTATCTAATAAATCATATGAACTTGGTATAGTAAAATCTCCTTTAATCACTTTAATATTATATTTTTCAACGAGTAAACTTAAGGGGTTATCCATTTGACCTCTCGAAAAATCATCTGCTAGCGATAATTTATATATGTTTTTCTCTGCAAGGTTTTTTAACAAATTTAATCCCACAAATCCTGCTCCTCCAATTATCAATACGCTTTTTTTCATTTTAAATATTTTAATTTAATTTTAAAGATCTCCTCTACCAACTACTTTTACAGTATGACTTTGTTTTAATATATTAATCTCATTTTGATTGAGTACCCCAACCGTATCAAATATAAATTTTTTTTGATTTTTATTATTAGAAATAGACTCAACCAAAGAAGCATTATTTATATACTCACTATGATTTGTACAAAATATCAAAATATCCATATCCTCTTTTAATAATTCGTTCAAATCAGAAGAAACTTCTATTCCTTTCTCTACCCAAATATCCACATAGGGGTCATGTAAATGTATTTTCGCTCCTTCTGAAGTAAGGTAATCATAAAACGGTTCTACAGGAGTATAACGAGTATCAGAAATATCACTTCTATAAGAGACACCTAAAAGAAGCACCTTTTTACCACTTAAATTTTCCTTAAAAGTTTCTCTAAGATAATTAAATGCAAATAATGGCATTTGATCATTTATTTGCACGCTAGTTTCACTTTGCTTTAAAGACTGACTAGAATCAAATAAATTTTGTTTTGCCCAAGAAGCAAGTAAAGGATCTTTAGTTAAACAATAACCTCCCACACCTATACCAGGTAACATCATGTTACTATGAGTTGGCCGCATCCTTATCGCACTAACTACTTCATACAAATTGACATCTGCTAGTTCTGCAAAGCGAGACCACTCCACCATAAAAGCAATATTCATTGCTCTGTATGAATTCTCTAATACTTTAGCCATTTCTGTAGCGTTAGTATTTGCAAGTTGAGTTAAGGGATACTTTTTTGTACTAATAATTGTCCTTAGAAATTTTTCGACTGAAATAGCGCTCTTTTCATCTATCCCAGAATAAACTCTATAAAAATTTTGAATAGAATCAATATAATTTGGACCTGGCATTACTCTTTCATATGAATGACCTAATTTAAATTTATCTATCGCCAAGTTTCTATTCAGTAAACATTCTTTTATCAATGGATAAACTACTTTTTTACAAGTTCCTGGGGGCACGGTCGTCTCGACAAGTATTAACACATCCTCTTTACAGTTATTTCCAATAGTTTCAATACCCTTTTCAAATGGTTTAAGATTGACATCATAATTGATTAATGTTTTTGAAAAATCAGAGTTTTTCAAAACATCTAAATTAATATCAACTATAATAACATCAGCAACAGTATAGGCATAACTATCAAAAGTTGCTAGTAAATTTCCTTTCGATTGAGTTTTTTCGTAAAACTCATCAATCTTTGGATCGGAAGCAACAATTGGAAAAACACCTTCGTTTATAGAAGCAATTTTCCAATAATTATTGGAATTTGCTAAATCTACTCCAATTACAGCATATTCTTCAGTAAGAGCATTAGAGCAAATTAATGTCATCACAGCGCCTACAAATCCAAGACCTTGAACCACAATTACTTTTTTCCCTTTGTGATTTGACAAAAAATTATCTATATTTTCTTTATCTCCTTCTTTAGGAATGAGGTATTTTTTACCTGTTAGTATGTTTAAAGAAAAGTTATCTTCTTCCATTTTTATCTATAATTTTATTTATTTCGTTTATATAACAATTATTAACTTTAATAATATCAAATTTTTCTTCTGCTAACTCGCGACTTTTTTTACCCATTTCAATTTTACTTGAATCATCCAGCTCAATATATCTTTTAATTGCGGCTGCTAAAGACACTGGATTTTTCACTTCACATAAGAATCCATTAACCTCATGGTTAACTATTTCTCTACAACCAGGAACGTCTGTTGCAACAAGAGGCTTGGCCATACTAGCTGCTTCAATTAGAGACTTAGGTGTTCCTTCTCTATAAGAAGGAAGCACAACCAAGTCAGAGTCTCCTAAAAATTCTCTAACATCATCTTTAAATGGAATAAACTCTATCAATCCTTCATTTATCCAATTATCAACTTCATTTTTACTAATTGAAGTATTATTTTTAACTCCTAACATGCCCATCAATATAAATGTTACATTAGAAAATTCTTTTTTAATGATTTTTGCAGACTCAATTAATTCATATATTCCTTTGTCCGCTATTATTCTTCCAATGAATAATATTTTAATATCACCTCTCTTTTTATTTTCTACTGGCTTAAATTTCACTAGATCTACTCCCGACCCAGATATTAATTTTGTATTATCCTTAATGATTATTTTGAGATCTTGAAAGAATTGTTGATCATCTGGATTTTGAAAAAAAACTAAATGAGAAAAGTTAAATGTAAATTTATACAAAAATCTTACAATTTTATTGGTTACACCTTTTGAAATAAAAGCAGTTCCAAGTCCTGTTATTGTATTTATAACTGGTACATCTCCAAGTAATCTTCCAGCAAAAGTGCCATAAATCACGGGCTTTACTGTAAAATTTAATACAGCAAATGGTTTTATTTTTTTTAATATACTATAAATTTGAAAAATTAAATTCAAATCTTTTATTGGGTTAACACCCGAGCTATTTAGCTTTATCTCATGAAATTCATCAACAATATTTAACAAATTATTAGTGTAATTATCTTTAGATGCTAATACCACCACTCTATAACCATTTTCTCTTATAGATTTAATGAGTTCTGACTTAAACAATAATACATGATGTGTTGCATTATATATAATTACTATCGATTTACTATTCATATTTTAATTTTAAATAAAAGAGAATCATTTTTTACAATTAAATTGATTTCTGCATAAGAGCTATTATTAATTTCTTCAATCATTTTATATTACCAAAAGGGCACTAAATAAATATTTAATAAAATTCCTACCTTAATTTTCTTACTATATTATAAATTGTTCATGGATTTTATATAAAATTTATACCTTTTATCATCTAATTTTTTTTTATTATATTCTTTTGATTTATGAAATTTATTCTCAGAGTTTAATTTCATTAGAGTAGAATTAGATAGTTCAATTATCGATTGTGCTAGTCTTTTAAAATCATTTTTTTTATGTACATGATTAAATTCTAATAATTCTGGAATCTCTCCTGCATCTGACCCTATACACGCGCAGGCTCTACTCATAGCCTCTATTAGAGCGCGAGGCATTCCCTCTGTTTTACTTGGTTGAATAAATATATCAACAGAATCAAGCCAATTAAAAATACCTGTGGGATGGGAAAGAGTACCAATAATATTAACTTGATTCTCTAACCCAAATTTAGTTACAAGAGCATTGATATATGAGGGATTACCTCCACCAACTATCTCTAATAAATATTTGTTATTCTTATTTTTTTTTATTTTTTGCAAGGCTCTTAAAGCTGTTTCAAAGCCTTTGTATTTAGCTTCTAAAAAACCAATCATTCCGATTCTTATAAAATCATCTTTAGATTTTAAATCAATCTTTTTAAATCTTTTTGACAAAACAGTATTATCGATAATTAATTCTACATCTGAACAACCTATTTTGTTATTTGAATTTGAAGGATACCTGTTCTGTAAAAAACTATCTGTAACATATAATACATTACTAGCTTTTTTAACTAAATATTTTGTAATACAGTACATTGGAAAAGCTATTATTTTACCTTTCAAACTATGTAATCTATAAGAGTCCAAAGCACAACCAACTATTTCAATTACATGTTTTTTGTTTTTTTTATAAGCTAAATAAACAGCTATTAAACCAATAATAGAAGGTAATCTAATTATTATAAAATCATTTTTATTTAATATTTCGTTAATAACTTTATACGCAGCTTTAAAGCTGTCGAAACCACCAGATGCCAAGTTGGGAATAGCTGTGAAAGAAATATGATCTAAATCGCCTAAGATCGAGAGGTTTTCTGAATTGTTAATATCACTTTCTCTAGTTAGCAAAGAAAAGTGATCGGACAATTTTAAATATCTTGAAATAATATTTTTGTTTAGACCTCCTGAAGAATAAAGAGAACGATTACTAACTAAGGTTTTAGTATCATGACAGAAAACTATTTTCATTTATTATTAGCTATAGTTAGTATTAAATAATTCTTTATAAAATTCATTAAATTGTTTATTTTGACTGTAGGTATCTTGTGCCCATATTTTCACTTTTTCAATGTCATAGATTATATCTCCATTTTTAATATTTTCTATTTGTTTTAAAAAATTACCCATTGCGTCTGGATTAAGTAAAGAGCTTTCCATTTCTTTAGCTACAGTTTCTTTTATGGATGGTATATTACTTGCTACAACCGGCACACCAGAAATCATAGCCTCAATTAATGCATTTGGCTGTCCTTCATTATAAGAGGGAAATAAAAAAACATCCATGGCATCTAAATGTGAGTATATATTTTTACATAACCCTGGGACTATAATGTTTTTTTCTAAATTATATTTTATTATGTCATCATAAATATTCTTTTTAACATCAGCACCACACAATAAAAAATAATAATTATTGTCTTTAAGACAGATTTTTTTAGCCAAAGCAACAATTAAATCATGATTTTTAGCTGGAGTATACCTGCCTATGTGCCCAACCACAAATGCATTGGCGGGAATATCATAAAAACTTCTAATATTTATTTTTTTGGTTATTTCATTTTTATTGTAAACACCATTTCTTAAAACTCTATGATATTTTCCTTTTAGAGTACTACTATTAAAAAAAGACTTGAAAGCTTCTGAAGAATTAGATAAAATTTTAGTTGAAAATTTAATGATTAGATAATTGAATAACTTAACATATGTATTTTTCAAAAAACTTGGCTCGAATTGATGAACAGATTCTCTATAAAATACAATTCTATTTTTAATCTTGGCTGCCCAGGAAATCATTAAAGATAATCCTGAAAAATCTCCTCTAAAATCACAAACCGTAATTATTTTTTCAGTTTTTAAAAGTTTATAAAATCTAAATATTGAAGAAAGTGAAAAGTTTATTGGTAAAAAAACTATTTTAACATTATAGATTTTAAACTTATTTAAAAACTCAGTGTCAAATTTGTTCTTATTACACAAAACAATAGGAGTTATATTACCCTTCATGTGAGTTAAAAATCTTAATAAATAAGTTTCTATACCTCCTTGATGAAAACTTGTTATAATAAATAAAATTTTATGACTCAACTTGCTATTTTGTTTTTAATAAAAGTGAATTTAAAAGAACTACAACTATATATAGCTGAATAATCGACTGTAAATAATATAAAAACGTAGCTCTTCCTAAATAAATTGATCCTGACCAAAAAAACATTATTGCAATCCAACTAAATAAACTTGTATAAACTCCATTAAAAATAATTAAATCTGCTTTTTTTAAAAAAAATCCAAAACAAAGAAATCCAAAAAAAACACCGATGGGACCAAAATCAAGATATAAATCAGCTACAGGGGTCGTAGCATCGCCATATGAAACATCTTCCCCTTGAATTAGATAAGTAATAAAATCGGCTGAACTCTCTTCATTTTTGCTTGTTTCTATGAAATTATTTTCAATAATTCCAACTAAAAATGGTACAGAAGCTAAAATTTGTTTTAATTGATATACACCATACTTATAATCGTAATTCTTTGGAACATTAGCAACAGAATGATTTAAGCATCTTACTGAAAGCGCTAATTCTAGTGTAGAAAGTCCAAGCATATCTCCTTGAAATTTGTTTGAATATTTAGACTCATAATCACTAGCACTAACTCTTTGTTTGAAAGAATCATTACTTATTCTAGATCTTGAGGCTCCAATAATTGAAAAAACTACAGGTAATATCACAATAATAATTAAAGATATAATTAATGTTTTTCTTGAAATCCTTAAAAAATATAATCCAAAATATAATATTGCATAAATTATTATTGGACCTCTATCACCAACAAACAAGGAAAACAATAGGTGCCAAGCAAATAAAAAAGTGATTGGAAAACCTATAAATAAAATATACTCTTTAAGATTAGATATATTTTTAATATTATAATTAATTATATACATTTTTATAATTAGAGCAGACTTAAAAAAAAGATTGAAAAGTAGTACAAAATAATTCGAAACAATAAGTTGATCTCCTACACCGTATTTTCCAAACATATATGACCCGGATGTAAAAAAAAATAATAGATAAAAAATAATAGATAATAGTGTTAAAACATTAATTAATCTACGATAATTATTTGTATATATTTTTGTGAAATGGTCATTTTTTATTTTTCTATTGATTATATATCCTAAATAAAAAGAAATAATAGCTGAGGATGAAATCGCTACAGATAAATTACCTATGGTTGTGTCAGCCCATATAAAGTTTAAAAAATGCTCAGTTTGAATATTAAATCCAAAAACATGAGTTAAAGGGATCTGAAAATGAGTAATAATTAAACTAATTATAAATAAAAATGAAATAGATAAATAAAATTTTTTTTTAAGTAATTTTTTTTGATAAAAAATAAATGACAGTGTACTTATAAAAGTGTTAATTAATGTAAATGTCATATACCTTTCATCAAGATTATCTGGACAAAAAGAAAATAATATTAAAGAAATAATCCAGCATAAAATTATAACTGGTTTAAAGAAATTTAATTTATTTTTATAAATAATCATAAATGTAATAAAGTATTTTTTTTCTTAAAATAATTCAACCACCAAGTAATTACAATTAAATTGAACAAAAGTAAAATAATTGAAAACCACTTAAATACAATTTCAAATCCAAAAGCATTAATTACCGGAATCTGAAAATGAGTAATAGTGATGGCTAATACAAATAAAGTAGTAATAGAAAATAAAATTAATTTTTTAAAAATGTACCTTTGATACAAAAAGAAAAATAGAGAACATAATGCTGTATGCAATAATGTATAAATCATAAATGTCTTTTCAATATTAGCAGGACTATTTAAATAAAGACATAACGATATAAACCAGCTGAAAAATATTAAAGGCTTATAAGTTATGGATCTAATTATCAATTTATAAAATTTTCTTTTATTATTAATAATAAATTACGAACAAAATAAATTCATTACTAAAAAATATTATTTAATGCTAATTTTTTTAAAAACTAATAGTGTAATATGAGATGAAAATGTAGAAGTTATTGTGTCTAGAATTTTTCTAATAATTCTTACTATTATATTGTTTGAATTGTTCATAGATTTACGTAATCTTCTTCCAAATTTAATTTCATTAACTAAACCAAGAAAACCTCCTAAATCTTGAGTTTCTTGCAATACAAAACCAAGAGAGGAACAATGTTTTATTACCGATTTCTTGTCTAATGCAAATTGATAAAATGACTCTTTACCCATTTCTTCTGACCAGATTGGGTAAAAATTAAAAAACGCCTTTAATTTTCTTAACTTAGACATGTGCGGGAAAGTAACAAAAAAATATCCGCCTTTTTTTATTACACGTTTTGCTTCCATTGATATAGGAGCGTATCCTTCATAAAAGTGTTCAATAACTCCAAAAGACCAATATCCATGTATGCTTTCGTCATCCAAATCTAAGTCGGTAACATCACCTATTATAGGGTTCACTTGAGGTGCATGTTCTTTAAGAAATAATATTGTTTTTTCAGCATAATCCAAAGCAATTGGATTATATCCTGCGAGTTTAAAGTTATGTGAATTTTCTGCTAGGCCACAACCGCCCTCTAATATTATATTACCAGGAGAGAGATACTTTTTAGTTGTATTTAAGTATGGATTATGTTTAGGTAACCGTTTTTTATATCTTATATTTTTAGATTTATTTTGCCATAAATTATCCCAATAATTCATATCTGCTTTTTGTTCAATAAAAACAAGTCGGCTATTAATTTTATCGAAATATTTTATTTGATTTTTTTTACTATTTTCTTTCATAAATTATTATTAATATTATTCAATACTGGCAATAACTTTATTTGATTAAGAAATTATTATAATCCGTTCTATTGATATATTCTTTGGAGCCATTATAAGAAATTGTTTTTCCTGGTACCCCAACAACTACAGCATTATCTTCTATGTCTTTTGTTACAACACAATTAGTTCCAATAGCTACATTGTTACCTACCTTAATTGCTCCAATAACTTTTGCCCCAGGACCAATATAAACATTGTCTCCAATTACAGGGACTCCTTTATTTTTACCGCGATTAACTTGGCCTAATGTTACACCTTGACAAATATTACAATTATTACCTATTACACATTTAGGGTTAACGACAATCCCTCCAAAGTGTCCAAATAATAGACCACTACCAATTTTTACTTTATGAGAAATAGAAATTCCAAATTTATATGTGTAATGTCTTAAAATTAATCGAGTAAATGGAAATAAAGAATATTTTAAGATAAAATTTCTTTTTGTGTAAGAACACACTCTCATCCAAAAATTGTATTTAAATGTCTTTCCGAAAAGCACATTCCACCATAATTGAGTTCTAGTTGTTTTCCCTGTAACTCTATATAAGTCAGAATACACAAGGTAAATTAATTCTCTATATTTCATATTTTCAATTAAATATTATTAATAACTCTTATATAAAAAAACATAAATTCTTACTTTTTACTCTTTAAGGCATTAATTTTTTGAAGTTTTAACTTTATAATACTAAACAATTCAAAAAACGATGGCACTTTAAAAACATAACAAAGTAATGCGTAAAAAACAGTTCCAGAAATTGATTGAATAATTAAAAGTAAAAACTGATTATCAATTTGAATAAAAGTAAATAAATAAATTCCAAAACCCATAATACTAGCCAAAATAAAACTTGGAAAAATATCTTTTATTTGTTCAAACTTGTGATAACCTATCAACTTACTTATATAATAAAGGTTTAAAAAATAACTTAATAAGTAAACTACGACTTGCCCAATAATCATTATTTTAATTCCTCTTTGATAGGTGATAAGAATTGCTATTACAATTAATGCTTTTTTAAACAATTCTAGTCGAAAGAGTAGGTCTGATAAACCAATTGCTTTCAATATATTTAAATTAATTCTATTAAGCGGTGCTGTTAAACCAATGCCACAAAGAAGTTGCAAGTAAGGAACTGATGGCGACCATTTACTAGTTAGAAGGAATATAATAAGAGGTTTAGATACAACATAAAGTCCAATCATCATTGGAAAGGTAATTAATGCTACACTTGCAATTGTTTTTTTTAACCCTCTTTTTAATCTAATTTTATCATCTTGAATTTTAGAAAATATAGGAAAAGTTACTCTGCTTACTATTCCTGAAATATTTTGAACTGGAATTTGTTGAAGAGATTTGGCTCTTGCATAATACCCTAAATCAGCTGCTGAAAAAAACTTTCCAATTACGAGTGCGTATAAGTGATTAAAAAAAGTATCCAGCAATCCAATAAAAAGAATATTAGATCCATAACCAAACATTGAACGTAATGACGAAATACTAAAAATTAACCTAGGTCTCCATCTATTAAAAACCCAATACAATACTAAGCGAAATAATTTATTACTAACTGTATAGCCAACTAAACTCCATACACCAAAATCATTAAAAGCCATAACAATACCAATTGTACCTGAAAATATCGAAGCAATTACACTAATTTTAGTCAATTTCTTGAAATCGACCGCTTTTTTCATCAATGTATAATGTATCGTCCCTAAGGAATCTATAAATAATGTAATTGATAGAACTCTTGCTAATAAAGTAAGTGAAGGTTCGTTATAAAACGATGCTATCCAAGGTGCGGAAAACCATAATAATGAAGTTGTAATTACACCCATGAAAATAGTAAAATAAAATACTGAATTTTCATCTTCAAAGGTTGAATTTTTCTTTTGTATAAGAGCTGATGCATACCCACTATCTATCAACGAATAAGCAACACTAATAAATACTGTAAGCATTGCTATTATTCCAAATTCAGCTGGTTGAAGAATACGAGCTAAAACAAGTAAAATAACAAATTGAATCCCTTGTAAACCAACAGCATCAAAAAAAGCCCAAAGTAAGCCATTTAAAGTTTTTGATTTAAGTTTATCCTGTTTAGGAAACAACTTATCCTCTTTTGTCATTCTGAAATTTATTATTATAAATTATTCTTGTAGTTAAAAAGTTATTGATTTGTATTTCTAATTTTATTTAAAGTTTCATTTATTAAAGTTGAAGAAATTCCTTTTGTATATGGAAAATAAATGATTTTTACTCCAACAGACTTAAACTTATCATCTAATTCTTTCCATTTAGGTGTGTCAAACCAATCATCTCCCACAAACATAACATCAAACTTTAATCGTTCCCACATCTTAAATTTATCCATATCATTTTGTGGAACTACTGCATCAACAAATTTAATATTTCTTAATATTTCCATTCTTTCAGAATGATTAATTACGGCTTTCTTCTTTTTATAAGAAACTAGTTCGTCAGAAGTTACACCAACTATTAGTTTATCGCATAATCCTTTTGCATTTTTCAATAAATTCAAATGGCCTATATGAAATAAATCATATACTCCAGAAGTATATCCAATCATTGTTTTTTCGTCTCCTCTTTTATACATTGTTTATATATTATTTTACCACTCCCATTCTTTACAGAAGTATTGTTTTCTAAAAAGTTCGATATTAATAAACATCCATAATACTTGGCCTGCTCTTACTTCCTTTTTACTACTATTTAATAGTTCATTTAGAATATCTTTCTTTAACCATTCGGCATCTAATAACAAAGCTTTTGCCATCTTCTCAAGATTATCAAACCATTTAGTTAATGGTACTGGAAATCCAACTTTCTTCCTATTTATTATTTCCTCAGGTAAATGATTGAACGCAATTTTCCTCAACAAGTATTTTGGTGTATCTAAATTTTCGCTATACTCCTGAGAGCTTATTTTTCTTGCTTCATTTTTTGCTTTTTCCGATTTCCATTTTAATTTAAGATTGTATGGGATTTTGGCATAAACAAATTCAATTAAATTATGATCTAAAAATGGTACTCTTGCCTCAACTGATGTTTGCATTGTTGTCATGTCTACCCTTTGAAGTAATCCTTTCACATGATACTTGTGAAAAAATCTAAAAATATTTTCTTCATTAGTTTTAGTAGAGAATTCACTTTTTATCTTATGATCAAATTCATTACGATATTCCTTAGAAGTAGTAATAAATTTATCCCGCATTTCTCTTGAAACATATTCATACTTATCAATAAAATATTCATAGAAAGATAAATTATGATCTTCATTCTCAAAATCAAAAGGAGTTCTGAAAATTCTACCATAACCTCCCATAAGTTCATCAGCACCTTCTCCAGATAATACTACAGTTATTTTTTCTTTTAATTTTTTTGACATTACTGCTAATGGGATTTCATTTGGCACACCTAACGGTGCGTCTTTAAATCCGATCAATCGTTCCCAATTATCTATATAATCTTGTTTCTTCATCAAAATTTCATGATGTGAAGTATCATACTGTTTGGCAATCATTCTTGAATATTTAAACTCATTAAGTTCAGAAAAACCTATTGTGTAAGTATTTAATATTTCATTTTTACTTTTAGCTGTTATAGCCGTAATTAAACTAGAGTCTAGGCCTCCACTAAGATACGTACCTAAAGGAACATCAGATATTAATCTATATTTAATTGACTTTGTGATTTCTTGTTCAAATGATTTCGCTAATTTATCCTCATCAAAATCTTCATCTGTATTAAATTTTTCAGGAATGTCCCAATATTTATGTTCCTTAACTATTAACGAATTATTTATTTCAATATAAGCTCCAGCCTGTAATTGGTATATGTTTTCAAAAAATGTATATGGGGCTCTTACATATCTATTTCCTAAATACTCGTCAACAGCCAGCTTATTAAATATTGCTTTCACTAAACCACTTGACAGTATCCCTTTAATTTCAGAAGAGAATACAATTTTTTCACCATCATTAAAATAAAACAGTGGTTTAATCCCTAATCGATCCCTAATTAAATAGAGCTTCTCAGTTTCTGAGTTATACAAAGCTATCGCAAACATTCCATTAGCCTTTTTAAGAAACCATTGAACTCCTTTTTCTTCAACCGCAGCTAAAATTACTTCTGTATCAGAACTAGTTGAAAACACACAACTTAATTCATCCTTTATTTCATTAAAATTATAAATTTCTCCATTGAAAACTAAATTCCATATTTTAGATTTAGATTGCATGGGTTGATTTGCTCTTTCACTAGTATCAATAATAGATAACCTCCTATGACCTAAAGCTATATTTTTATCTATAAAAAAACTTCCGGCATCCGGACCTCTGTGAACGATGGAATCATTCATAACGATGATTCTTTGTTCTAAATTAGATGTTTTTTTATTTGAATATATTCCTGTAATTCCGCACATTTTTATCTATTTTTTATAGATTTTTTTACTCACTCTCGATAATTCATTTAGAAAATATGTTGGCTCATGAATCCCCAACTTTATTTTATTTATTATTTTTTTAAAATTCAATTTATAGTGTATCATTTCAGGAGAATTTAAGAATTTAGAAGATACAATACTAATAGCACCTGTCCAATCAACTCTAATAACCTTCTTACCTTTTACATGTTTGTATTTTTGGTATGAGCGTCTAAATTCAGGAGAAAAAGGGTCATCAACAACTTCAATAACTATATCTTTTTTATTTAATTTATTTTGTCTTTTTAATTCCTCTATCTGCTCATTAGAAATGAGTTCAATACCTTTAAGCTTATCTCCAATTTGATTTATTACAATATCATCTATAATTAGTGATATTTTTATATCTGGAAATTTCGTTTTTAAAGCCTCAATAACAGTCCCATATAAATATGATTGACTAAAAGCTATCACGTAACAAGTGTTTAACTCAAGTTTTGAGCTACTATAATTATCAAAACTTTCGATTAATTTATCAAAAGTGTTTTGTTTTTGTATATCAAGTATTTTTTGATTTTCATTCAAAAAGTAATCTCTAAAAAACTTAACAACTTCTTCGTTTTTACTATCTGATGCAATGTTGTTCACCTCTTTGGGGTCAATAGAAGTATCGTACAATTCTTCATCTAAATCATGATGCCTTACAATATAATGAAAATTCTTTTTTTGAAGGGAAGTGATTCTGTTTTCTTGCAAAGAAAAACGCGCATCAGTGCGAATTACCCTATTGTCAAAGAAATCTAATGATTCTTTAGTAGTTTCTTCTTTATTAAGAAGAGGAAGTAAACTTTCACCAAATAAGGGTAACTTTTTCTCGTAAGGCAATTCAATATCCAATAGGTCCATAATTGTTGGTACTATATCTTCAGTACTCACCAAATTATCAATTTTTCCTGGCTTAATTCCTGGGTAATAAAGTAAAAAAGGAACATTAATATTATCGTTAGTCAAAATTAGATCATGTTGTAATCCAGCTTTTACAAGATCCCAACCATCTGAAACCAATCCTCTTTCTCTGTCAGGATATCCATGATCAGCAGTAACTATAATAATACTATCATCAAATAGACTTCTCTCTTTTAGATTACTAATTAGCCCCTTTACCTCATTAGACATGTTAGGGTCTAGTCTAGTATTATACCATAAAAAGTGAAAACTTGGATCTTTAGGTTTAGAATTTAATAAATTATTAAATATTTTTGTCACTTCAGAGTTTGGCCATCTCATCATTGTAGGCCTGACTTCCTTTGTTAAAAACTTATCATCAACAAGGTCTACCAAACCAGTCAGCATTGATCTACAATCATATGCATTCAAGATTGAATGGCTTTTATATCCATTTTCTTTTAGTAATTCATTTATACACCAATAATTTTCTTTATCAAATTTAAATTGAGAATAATTTCCAGCCAAATAATAAGAGGGTATACTTGTAAAAAAATTAGCTGCACTCATTATTGAGCTAGGTGCAGATACCATCATATTATCGAAAGAAGCAAATTCGCTTTCTAATTCATACATAATATCTAATTTATCTCTATCATCGGTTCCGCTTTGATAGTTTCTCACACAATCAACAACTACCCAAATTACATTCTTTTTTTTCATTTTGTTTTTATAATATTGTTTTTCTGTTATAGTTAATCTGTACAAAAAATTATATCAAATAAATTCAGAAATCCCAAACACTATCAAACCTATCTGGAACCGTAACAAGAATATTTTCAGTATCTTTTATAGGCCTTAAATATCATTGCGCTATATAACCTGCCGCTCCAATTAGTGCAAAGTTTTTTATTTCTAGAGCCCTTTATCTTTTTGAGTTATTGACAAACTGTTTTTCACGTCATAAACTACTGCTACTTCTTTCCTTAGTTTATTATAATTTAAGTCTTTAAACTCGTTATGAGCAACTGTTAAAATAACAGCATCAAACTTTCCTGAAGGTAATGTCTTTTGAGAAACCAATCCATATTCGTCCTGGACCTCTGTTACATTTGCCCAAGGATCAAAAATTGTAATGCTTGTATCATATTCTTTTAATGCTGAAATTACATCAACAGCCTTTGTGTTTCTGACATCAGGGCAATTCTCCTTAAAAGTAATTCCTAATACCAAAATATCTGCACCTTTAATTTTAATATCTTTTTGAATCATGGTTTTAATCACCTCTGAAGCCACATAGTCTCCCATGCTATCATTCATACGCCTACCTGCCAAAATAATTTCTGGATTATAGCCATATTCTTGTGCTTTCTGCGCTAAATAATAAGGATCTACTCCGATACAATGACCACCTACCAAACCTGGTTTAAAAGGTAAAAAATTCCATTTAGTACCTGCAGCCTCTAAAACATCATGGGTATTAATGTCCATTAAGTTAAAAATCTTAGCCAATTCATTTACAAAAGCAATATTGATATCTCGCTGTGAGTTTTCAATTACTTTTGCCGCCTCGGCTACCTTGATAGTTGGCGCTAGATGTGTACCTGCAGTAATCACTGATTTGTATAAATCATCTACTTTTTTACCTATTTCAGTTGTTGACCCTGATGTTACTTTTAATATTTTCTCAACCGTATGTTCTTTATCACCTGGATTAATTCTTTCTGGTGAATAACCAGCATAAAAATCTTTATTAAATTTAAGTCCAGAAACTTTTTCTAGTACGGGAACGCAATCTTCTTCTGTAGCTCCTGGATAGACTGTAGATTCATATACTACAATGTTTCCTTTTTTTAGAACAGCTCCTACTGTTTCACTTGCCTTAATAAGGGGAGTTAAAATGGGCCTGTTATTTTTATCAACAGGTGTTGGAACTGTTATAATATAATAATTACAATCTTTAATTTTATCCAATTGATTGGTACAAAACAATCCATTTGATTCAGAAGTGTCACTTACCAGAACAGATTGTAAAGTTTCGTTATCTACTTCTAAGGTTGAATCAACACCAGACATTAATTCCGATATCCTGTTTTCATTAATATCAAAACCAACAACTGAATATTTGGTAGCAAAGAGTCTTGCCAAAGGCAAACCTACATAACCTAAACCAATGATTGCTATTTTATCTTTTTTCATTTTTTTTATAAATTTTCCCAATACCATTTAACAGCTTCTTTTAAACCCTGTTGCAGGGTAAACTGTGGGTTATAATTTAAGTTTTCTTTTGCTTTATCAACACTTGCGTGAGAATGTGGAATATCACCTGCTCTATTTGGGCCATAAATAACGTCAACATTTGAAATTTTAGAATCAAACTCCGATAAATACTCTTTTAGGTACCCCATTAAATCATTAAGCGTATTACGATCTCCATAGGCTACA
>Ga0114998_10001380_pt1 | contig 18692 bp, 17 predicted proteins | sample ArcticOcean_MG_C_5_FD_87044 | JGI IMG/M metagenome (GOLD analysis project Ga0114998, IMG submission 87044) | Marine microbial communities from western Arctic Ocean - ArcticOcean_MG_CB4_138 | ecosystem: Environmental > Aquatic > Marine > Oceanic | place: Arctic Ocean: Canada Basin | collected...
AACTTAAAGTTAGATGTTAATAGAAAAAATGTACATAAAGTTATAATTGCTAAAGAAAAAGATGGCTTCTATGACCAATTGTATTTATGTTACAAGAAATATATTGCTAGTCAGCCATATAAAGATATTCAAAAAAAATTTTCATTATTTTCTAGAAAAATTTTTAAAACTAATTACAATTATCTTAACTCTGGTATGGCTATTGGGATTATGAGTTCCAAAAGAACAGCTTACGACTGGCATCAAGAGCAATCGTATTATAATATTAAAAATACTATTCATTTTCAATTTCCAATAATTTCACCAGCAACAAAAATTAATGGAACAATGAGTGTATTAAAATCTAGCCATAATTTAGGAGAAATCAAAAAAACTAAAAATATAAAATTAACAAAAAAGTCTATAAATACATTTAAACCAACCAATATAAACAGTATAAAAAAAAATTTTAAAGAAATATTTATTACAATGAAACTAGGTGATGTGTGTATGTTTAGTGAAAACATAATTCATAGAACCAACAAAAGTTATTCAAAAAAATTAAGGTTAGTTCCAATTATAAGATTAAAGCAATCAAAAAAATGAAAAATTTTTTAATTAATAGAAGTAAAATTGGTAAAAATAGTAAAGTTTACTTTATAGCTGATATTGCAGCCAACCATGATGGCAATATAAATAGGGCTAAAAAACTTATAAAGCTTTGTGCAAAAGCAGGAGCTGATGCAGCAAAGTTTCAACATTTTAAAGCAGAAACAATAGTTTCAGATTATGGGTTTAAAAAATTAGGAAAATTATCACATCATGAAAAATGGAAAAAGTCAGTCTTCCAAGTTTACAAAGATGCAAGCTTAAATGTTAAATGGACAAAAATACTAAAAGAAGAATGTAAAAAAAATAATATTGATTTTTTAACAGCTCCATACGATCTTGAATATGTTGATTTGGTAAATAAATATATTTCTGCATATAAAATAGGTTCTGGAGATATAACTTGGAAAGAGATAATTGTTAAAATAGCTAAGAAAAATAAACCAGTTATATTAGCTACAGGTGCCTCAAATATGAATGAAGTTAATAGTACAGTAAAAGAGATCCTTAAGCACAATAAACGATTAGTATTAATGCAATGTAATACTAATTACACAAATAAAATAGAAAATTTTAATTATATTCATTTAAATGTTTTAAAAAATTATAAAAAAACTTTTAAAGAAAAAATTATTTTAGGTTTAAGTGACCATACACCTGGAAATTCAACTGTACTTGGTGCAATCGCACTTGGTGCTAAAGTAATAGAAAAACATTTTACAGATAACAATGATAGAATTGGCCCAGATCATAAATTTTCTATGAATCCCAAAACATGGAGTGAAATGGTTAAGTCTAGTAGGGAGTTAGAATTGGCATTAGGAGGTGAGATTAAAAGAATAGAATATAACGAAAATCAAAGTTCAATAGTACAAAGAAGAGGTGTTTGGGTTAATAAAAACAAAAAGAAAAATGAAAAACTTCAGTTAAATGATTGCGATTTTTTGAGGCCATGCCCAAAAAATTCATTACCTATTTTTAATATAGAAAAATATGTGGGTAAAAGATTTAAAAAAGATATCAAAAAAAATTCCTTAGTTACAAAATTATGTCTAAAAACTTGATAATTATCCCAAGTTTTAATGAAAAAACCTCCTTATTAAAAATTCTTAAAAAAATCAAAAATAAAAACTATGTCTTGGTAATGGATGATTGCTCAACTGACGACACTTCAAAGATTATTCAAAATAGAAAAAAACTTAGAATTATTTCAAATAAAAAAAATTATGGCTATGAAAAAAATTTATTAAAGGCTTTTAGAAAAGTTATTAATTCAAATTTTGAATATGTTATTACTTTTGATGCAGATGGTGAGCATGATTTCAAAGATATAGAAAAAATTAAAAAATATTTAAAAATAAAAAAACCAGATCTACTTATAGGTACTAGGGCAAAAAAAAATAGATTTGCAGAATCTGTGGTTGGAGTATTTTTTAAATTTTTTTATAAATTAGAAGATCCATTAAGTGGTTTTAAAGCCTATAGAATAGATAAATTGCGAAATGTGATGAAAGAAATTAAAAATGATTTTTATTTAGTTGATATAATTAAGCTTTTTTTAAAAAAACAATACAAAGTTGATAGTATTAAAATAAATAGTAATATTTTTAAAAAAAGAATTGCAAGAGTAGGAAGTAATTTTAAGGCTTCAATAAAAATTTTAAAATGCATTAAATTGTTAATATGATAAGTACTGATAACTTTATATGAGTAAAATTATAATATTAGGCATAAATTGGGAGCAGAACTCCTCTGCATCGTTAATGATAGATGGGAAAATTGTTTCTGCTACAAGCGAGGAAAGATTTACTAGAAAAAAGAATGATGAAAGTTATCCAAAAAATGCAATAGAGTATGTGCTCAAAACTAATAATATAAATGCTAATCAAATTACTAAAATTTGTTTTATTTCAAAGTATTGGTCTCCTACCTATTCTTTAATTAGGCATTATACAAATTTTTCTGTTGAAGATTATATCAAAGAACAAGAACGATACTGGTATAAAAAAATCTATAAAAAAAAAAAAATTTCACTACTAAAGACATTTAATGATAAAATAGATTTATCTCAATTTCCTGGTAAAAAATTTTGGAAAAATAAGATAAAAAATTTAAATAAAAATGACCATAGTAGTAACAAGAATCTAAGATATGTTGGTGAAAATATTAGAGCTGAAGTTTTAAAACTTCATCTAGGTTTAACTCAAGATAAAATATCTTTTATTGATCATTCTTTTGGACATATAGCATATGCATATTGCTCAGGTAGCATGAATGGAAAAAGTAGCTATGTTTTGTCAATTGATGCATTTGGAGATTTTATAAACTATTCTGCGTATCTCTTTAAAAGATTAAAAAATAAGAAGATTATATTTAAAAAAATAGTATCTGATGGAAACTCCATAATAGCTAGAATGTATAGATACATTACTTTATTGCTTGGCATGAAGCCAAATGAGCATGAGTATAAAGTAATGGGATTAGCACCTTACTGCAAATTTGAATACTCAGAAAAATTACTAAAGCATTTCAAATCTTTCCAAACTGTAAAAAAATATAAATTTAAAGATATTAATATACCAAAAGATTCATATTTTTATTTTAAAGATTTGTTTAAGAACTATAGATTTGATGCAATTGCAGGAGCATTACAAAGATATACAGAATATTTATTAATATCATGGGTCACAAATATTATGAATAAAAATGATACTAGAAATCTTTGTATTGCTGGTGGAGTTGCAATGAATGTAAAAGCAAATTTAGAAATTTCAAAAATTAAAAAAGTATCACAAATATATGTGCCACCATCACCAGATGATAGCTCTCAATCAATGGGTGCATGTTTTGCTTATTGTTTAGATAACAATATTGAAACTTTCCCATTAGAAAATGCATATTTAGGATATGCAATAGAAGATGTAAAAGTAAGAATTGCTCTCAAAAAATTATCAAAAATAGATTATAGAGTCTCAAAGAAGGATATTATTAATAAAACAGTTAAGTTATTACTAAAAAATAAAATAATTGGAATATGTAATGGCAAATCAGAATTTGGTGCAAGAGCTTTAGGAAACAGATCAATTGTCTGTAATCCTCAAAATATTGAAAATATAAAAAAAATAAATGAAACAGTAAAAAATAGAGATTTTTGGATGCCTTTTGCAGCAAGTGTTTTAGATAAATATGCATTAAAATATTTTAAAATTAAGAAATCAAACATAAAAAATTATAAATATATGACAAATTGTCTAGAAACCAATGGAGAATTTAAGAGTAAGCTTATAGGTGCCGTACATCAGTATGATGATACTTGCAGACCTCAAATTTTATCAAAAGAAGATAATCCATTTTATTATAACCTAATTGAAACATTTGGAAAAAAAAGTGGCGTATATTCTTTATTGAATACGTCATTTAATACACATGGAAACCCCATAATAAATAATGAAGTTCAAGCATTAAATATATTAAAAAATACAAATTTGGATGCAGTCGTTATTGGAAAATATTTAGTTGAAAAAAAATAACTAAAAAATTGGTGAAAAAAAAAAAATTTTTATTAATATTTGGAGCCAATGGTAATCTAGGTAAAATTATATCAAAAAAACTAATTAAGAAATATAAAATTATAACTGCAGGTAGGGTAAAAAATAGTAAAATATTATTCAAAAATTACTTGTCTATACCAAAAATAATATCAAATGTTTCTCCTGATATAATTATTAATTTAATTGCTAAAACTGATGTTGATGATTGTGAAAAAAATAAACGAGCAGCCAGATTAGCAAATATAGAGGTTGTGAAAAAAATTGTTATTGGAATTAAAAATTTAAAAAAAAAAATAAAATTTATTCATTTTTCAACAGATCACGTTTATTCAAAAAAAAAAATTAAGCCTAGCAAAGAAATAGAGACAAAAATTACAAATTATTACGCAAAAACTAAATTTTTAGGTGAAAAGGCTGCTTTAAAATGTAATTCAATAATTATTAGAACTAATTTTATTGGAAAACAATCATTAAAAAAAAAATTGTCACTTTCAGATTGGATTTATCATTCAATTAAAAATAATAAAAAAATCTTAGGTTATAAAAATATTTTTTTTAGCCCCTTGCATACTTCAACTTTGGTTAAAATTTTACTTAAAATTATAGAGAAAAAAAATATCAAGGGTATATTTAATTTAGGGTCAAATGGTTATATCAGCAAATATGATCTAATTAAATTTTTTTCTAAAAAAGCAAATAAGCAAAATTTATTAACTGCTATAGACTATAAAAATAATATTTCTCGCCCAAGACGACCTTTTAATATGATAATGCATAATGATAAAATTGAGAATTTTCTCTCTATTAAACTGCCATCAATACAAACAGAAATTAATAAAACATTAAAAGAATATTTTTAGATATGAAACTAGTAATAGGAACTGCAAATTTCTTAAAAAAATATACTTATAAAGATAAAATTGTAAATGAAAAAGAAATTATAAAAATATTAAACTTAGCTTATTCAAAAAAAATATCACACTTAGATACAGCTTTTAATTACGATAAATTTTATAGATTAAGTAAAAAAATAAACTTTAAAAAATTTAAAATATCTACAAAAATTAATTTATCATCAAATCAAGTTCAAAGAAAAGATTTCCCAAAAAAAATATTTACATTAATAAAACAAAAAACAAAATTATTTAGAATATCCAATTTTGAAAACTTATTCATTCATAATTTTGATGAATTAAATTTAAGTGACTTATTATTGATTAAAAAAACTTTTATTTATTTAAAAAAAACCAAGATTATTCATAAAATTGGAATTTCTATTTATGACAAAAAATCTATAAATAAGATTAAATATTTTGATTGTGTGGATATAATTCAGTTACCAATTAATTTAATTGACAGAAAATTTATTAAAAAAAGAACGATCAATTTTTTTAAAAAAAATAAGATTAAAATTCAAGCAAGATCAATTTTTTTGCAGGGTCTATTATTGGATAATGTGAATAATCTTAAAAGTAATAAATTCAAAAACAGTTTAACATTAGTAAAATTTAATGAATGGGTTAAAAAAAATAAGACTACATCTTTAAAAGCCTGTGTTGCCTTCATTAAAAATCTTAATTATTTGGATAGTTTTGTTATAGGTGTGGAAAATTGTAGCCAAGTACGAGAAATAATTTATTTATTAAAAAGTAAAAAAAAATATAACTATCCAAAAAATATATATACTTCAGACAAAAAAATTACCGATCCAAGAACATGGTAAATTAAATATGAATAAAAACAAAAAATTGTGGAATAGAGCATTACTAAAAATTCCCTCTGGAAACTCTTTTTTATCCAAAAATCCATCAAGATATAAATCTAAGGATTGGCCAGAATACTTTTCTAAATCTAAAGGATCCATTGTTTGGGATTTAAATGGTAAAAAATATTATGATTTTGCCTTTATGGGTGTTGGTACAAATATTCTTGGGTATACAAATTACAGAGTTGATAATGCTGTTATAAAAAAAATTAAAGAAGGAAATATGTCTACTTTAAATTGTCCAGAAGAAGTAATGTTTGCTGAAAAATTATTGAAACTACACCCCTGGGCTAAAATGGCGAAGTTTGCCAAAACTGGTGCAGAAGCTAATGCAATAGCTATAAGACTAAGTAGAGCTTTTAATAAAAAAAATAAAATTATAGTTTGTGGTTATCATGGCTGGCATGATTGGTATTTGTCTGCAAAATATTCAAAAGATAATTATCTAGACACTCATTTATTTCCAAGCTTGAAAACAGAAGGTGTACCAACTTTTCTAAAAAAACAGATATATTCCACAAAATATAATGATTTTGAAAGTTTAAAAAAAATTACTAAAAAAGATAGTGACATCTCTTGTATTATAATGGAAGTAGAGAGAGATCAAAAACCTAATGAAGGTTATCTCAAATCAATTAGAAACTTATGTAACAGAAATAATATTTGTTTAATTTTTGATGAGTGTACAACTGGTTTTAGAGATGTGAATGGTGGTATTCATTTAAAATATGGAGTAAATCCAGATCTTGTGATGTTTGGAAAAGCAATTGGAAATGGATATAGTATAGCATCCATAATTGGAAAAAAGTCTATTATGATGAAATCAAATAAGAGTTTTATCAGCAGCACTTTTTGGTCAGAGCGTATTGGTTATGTTGCAGGAATAGCAACACTTAATGAAATGAGTAGAATAAAATCTTGGAATATAATTTCACAAAAAGGTAGAAAAATAAAAGAATTACTTTCATTGGCGGCACATAAAAATAAAATAGGTATTAAATTTAAGGGACTTGATGCTTTAATTAAATTTGATTTGACCAATTCTAAAATTAAAGATTATGAAGCTTTTATTACAAAAGAAATGTTAAAAAAAGGTTTTTTAGCAACAAATTCAATATATGTAAGTATATCTCATTCTGACAGTTTAATAAAAAAATATGTGAAAGAGATGAACACAATATTCAAAAAATTATCAAAAAACTAAATGGATTTTTCAATTATTATAGAAGCAAGACTGAACTCTAGAAGGCTGCCTAATAAAATTTTAATGAAAATTAAGAAATATTCTTTTTTGGAGTATTTAATAAAAAGATTAAAATTAGTTGAAAATGTCAGAGATATAATTATTGCGACAACAGATAATGAGCCAAATGAAGAAATAATTCAAATTGCAAAACGTAATAAAATTAAATGGTTTAAAGGATCGGAAAAAAATGTACTTCTAAGAGTGATAAAAACTGGAAAGTATTTTAAGTGCAAAAATATAGTAAGAGTTACTTCTGATTGCCCATTAATTGACCCTAGAATTATAGATTTGGCTATAGAAAGTTATAAAAATAACAAATGTGATTACCTTTCAAATACGATTGTAAGAACTTATCCAGATGGCATGGATGTAGAAGTCTTTAGCTTAAAAAATTTAATTAAGTCATACAAATTTGCCAAAAATGCTAGGTATAAAGAGTGGACAACATGGTCAATTAGAAATAATCCTAAAAAATTCAAGATAATAAATTTAATAGCCCCCACTGACCACAAATGGCCAGAATTAGGTCTTACACTAGATGAATATCCAGATTATGTATTTTTAAAAAGAATTATCATGTATTATAAGGAAACAGTTAAATTTAATTGTATAGATGCTATTAATTTAATTAAAAAAAATAAAGAATGGTTAAAGATTAATAAAAATGTCAAAAGAAATTTATAAAAATAAAACAATCTTAATTACGGGTGCAACAGGTTCGTCTGGTAAAGATTTTATAAAAGAAATATTATAGTTTTATTTTTTTAATTGATTAAATAAAATAATGATTTTTCAAAAGAATATATTCTTAAAGCAAGAAGCAGATAATTGGTTTGATAGAAATAAGTCAATACTAAAAAAAAAATCTTATAAAAAAGATTTCATTATTAAAGAAGTAGAAATTTTAATTAATGAAAATAAAATTAAGAATATACTTGAAATAGGATGTGGTGATGGAAATAGGTTATCTTATCTAAAAAAAAATAAAGTAAATTGTTTTGGAATAGATCCATCTAGCAAAGCTTTAAAATCTAATAATGATAAAAACATTAAACTAAAAAAAGGAACTGCAGATAGGCTTCCATATATAAAAGATAAATTTGATTTAGTTATTTTTAGTTTTTGTCTATTTCTTTGTGACGACACTGACCTATCAAAGATTGTAAATGAGACGTTTAGAGTAACAAAAAAAAATTCGTTTATATTAATATATGATTTTTATTATGGAGTTGGAGTGAAATATCAAAATTATAAGCATAACACTCACCTTAAATGTAGAAAAATGAATTATGGTAATTTATTTTCATGGCACCCTAGAATTCAGTTAATAAAAATAAAAAAAAAATATGAAAAATCTAATCAATATTATAAGCAAAAAAAATTAAATTGTACTGCATTACATGTTATGAAAAAAAGTTTTTAAAATGAACTTTTTTAAAAAAAACTTTTGAAATGTTCTTACAAGATAAAATTAAGAAATTAAAAAAAATATATTATTTAGCATTTGATTCTCAAGATAAAAAAAGATTATCAAAACTAATGTATTTTATGTTTGCAGGAACACTACTTGAATTATTTAGTGTTGGTTTAATTTTTCCAGCAATTAAACTTTTAACAGATAATGAGTTTTTAACAAAATCATATAGCTTATTGAATATTGAAGCATTAGAAACTGAAATTCTTTTATTAACTATAGTAATTATTTTTATTACTTTTTTTGGATTTAAAAATATATTTTTATGGTTTGTGTTGAAAAAATATGTTGTTTTCCTAGCTAAATATGAGGCAAAGTTACAAACTAAACTATTTAGGGGTTATTTAGGTAAATCAGTTTCGTATTTTAAAGAAAAAAAATCCTCAGATATAATAATAAGTATAAAAGATATTAGCTCTTTTTTTGCTTCTGTTTATTTAAATGCTCTAATAAATTTTTTTCTTGAAATAACTCTTCAAACTTTAATTTTAGTCTTACTATTTTATTTTAGTTGGCAATCAACATTACCTGTTTTTACTTTATTTGGTTTTTTAACATTAATTATTTTTTCTTTTAGCAAAAAAAAATTGGCAAAACTTGGAAAATTAAGAAATGAATTTTCTCAAAAACAGCTTTTAAATATTCAACAAGGAATTGGGGGAATTAAAGAAATTAAATTATTATCTAAAGAATTATTTTTTTTAAAAAGATTTATTAACAATACAGATGTCCTTGTAGAAGCAAATATTAAAAATGCAATGATATCTGGAGTACCCAGGCTTTTAATAGAGTTTTTTGCAGTTTGCAGCGTGGGATTAATTATTTTTGTGTTTTTATCTTTAGGAAAATCAATTGCTGAAATATTGCCCGTATTAGGACTGTTTCTTGTAGCAGCATATAAAATGGTGCCATCATTTAATAAAATTTTGCTGATGATGAATAGAATAAAATTTTCAACAGATATGGTAAATAGGATTGTTAATTTATCAGTAGAGTTTAAAAATGAAGAAGTAGATTTTGATAAAAATGCAATTGTTGAGAAAATGAATTTTAAAAGACAATTAGAATTAAATGATATTAATTTTAGATACCCAACTAGAGAAGAGCAAATTTTAAGTGATATTAATCTGTTAATTGATAAAAATTCTTTTATTGGTATTAGTGGAGAAAGTGGCTCTGGGAAAAGCACTTTAATTGATATTATAATGGGGATAACAAAGCCAGATAATGGAGAAATTAAAGTTGATGGAAAATTTATTAATGACTCTATTAGTAAATGGCAAAAAAATATAGGGTATGTTTCACAAAATATTTTTATTATTCCGGGTACAATTAAACATAACATTGCATTTGGTGTTGATGAGGATAAAATTGACGAACAATTAGTTCATGAAGTGGTTAAAAAAACATCATTAAAATTTTTTATTGATAGTTTGGAATTGGGTATTGACACTCATGTAGGTGAAGGTGGAGGATTAATTTCAGGGGGACAAAAACAAAGAATTGGTATTGCAAGAGCTCTATATAATAAGCCAGAACTCTTAGTTTTTGATGAAGCAACTAGTTCTCTTGATTTAGAAACAGAAAAAAAGATTTTAAACGAAATATATGCTTTAAAAAAAGAATTTACACTTATATTTATTTCTCATAGAGAAAGTTCTATCAAATATTGTGATAGAAAATATCTGATAAAAAATCAAAAACTTTTAGAAATAAGTAGTAATTAATTATTAATTAAATTAAATACAAATTAATTTATTGATTAAAATACTTATGAAAAATTTTATTTCTTTATACAAACCAACTCTTTCAAATGAGGAAAAAAAAAATGTTCTCAAATGCTTAAGTGAAAATTGGATATCATCAAAAGGAAAATTTATTAAAATGTTTGAAGATAATTTTAAAAAAAAATTTAATTATAAATTTGCAACTGTAACTACAAATGGAACTACTGCATTACATTTATCTTTGCTGGCTTTAGGTATAAAAAAAGGTGATGAAGTGATTGTACCTAATTTAACTTATGTTGCACCAGTAAACGCGGTTAAATATGTTGGTGCAAAAGTAGTCTTGGCTGATGTAAATTTAAAAACATGGTTGATGGATTACAAAACTATAGAAAGAAGTATTACAAAAAAAACAAAAGCTATCATTTTAGTGCATTTATATGGCTTTGCTTATAATCTAAAAGAATTAAATAAGATTAAAAAAAAATATAACATAAAAATTATTGAAGATTGTGCAGAGGCGATAGGAACAAAATATGAGAATAAATTTGTGGGAAATTTTGGCGACATTTCTACTTTTAGCTTTTATGGAAATAAAACAATAACAACCGGTGAAGGTGGTATGGTTGTTACTAAAAAATTTTTTTTATATAAAAGAATTATAAAATTTAAATCACAAGGTTTAAATATTTTTAAAAAAAATAACTTCTATAATCATGAAGTTGTTGGTTATAATTATAGGATGACTAATATTTGTGCAGCTATTGGATATTCTCAGTTAAAAAAAATAGATATTTTTATAGCAAAAAAAATAAAGATTAATTATCTATATAAAAAATTTTTATCATCATCTGATGTAGAATTTCAAGACGCACATTTGTTGTGCAAAAGTACTTTTTGGCTAGTTAATATTCTATTTAAAAATTCAAAAACTAAAGTAAAAGTAGAAAAATACTTAAAAAAGAAAAAAATAGAAACTAGACCAATATTTAAACCAATGAATCAATTAAAAATGTTTAAATCTTCTAATAAAAATTTTAAAAATTCTATAAATATATTTTCAAGAGGTATTTCTTTACCATCATTTCCTGATTTAAAGATTCATGAAGTCAAATATATTACAGATAGTATTAAAAGTTCCTTAAAAAATGAATTTTGAATTTTTAACTCTTAAAGAACTAAAAAAAATTAAATTTAAAAAGATTGGTTCAAATATAAAAATTTCAAAAAATGTAACAATCATAGGTGAAAAAAATATTTCAATTGGCTCCAATGTAAGAATAGATGACTACACAATAATATCAGCAAAAGAAGGTTCTTTAAAAATAGGAAATAATGTACATATTGGTGGTCAATCATATCTAGGATGTGCTGGAGGTTTAATGCTTGGTAATGAAATAAATATTTCTCAAGGTGTTAAAATTTATACAAAAATTAATGACTACCTTCATTTTGATGGAAATCATAATAAAGCTCAATTAAGTAAAGTGATTATCGAAAGCAAAGTTATAATTGGAGCTAGCAGCATAATTATTGGAAAATGTGTAATATCTGAAGGTTGCAGTATTGGAGCGCTATCATTTGTTAAAAAAGATTTAAAAAAATGGTCAATTTATGCTGGAAATCCAATTAAATTCTTGAAATCAAGAAAAAAATAATTTGAAAAAAAATATAGTAATCATATCTGGAAGTTATCCAACTAATGGTATTTTAACATTAACAAGTTACTTCTCACATAGTCTTTTGTCAAATAAAGATTTTAAGAAAAAATATAATTTAAAAATTTTAATATTTAATGAAAATTTATATTTTAAAACAAAAAAAACTATTTTTAATATAATTTTATTCCTTAAAAATAATATTTTAAATCAAAATAATAGAATTCATAAGTTTGCATATACTGCAAAGCAATTCATTATGGACAATAAAGAAATTGAGAAATATATTCATTTATACTCAAAAGAAAGTGATTTTAAAAAACATGAACCAAATATTATTTTCCCAACTCTAATACCAAGCAATCCAAGAAGCTACCTATCGATTGGTTACATTTATGACTTTCAACACGAAGATTTGCCAAATTTATTCAGTAAAAGTGAAAAAGAAATGCGTGATAGATTATTTTTAAAAACAATAAGATATAATGACTATATTTTTGTAAATTCTAATTTTGTAAGACAAAAAATATTAAAAAAATATGAAGTCTCAAAAAATAAAATTATTAGAATTCCTTTTTTACCTTATATACAGCATGATATTGAACATAACGTTATAAATAAAATAAAAATTAAATATGAAGTAAATAAAAAATATTTTATTATTTGTAATCATTTTTGGAAGCATAAAAATCATGAAATTGCTTTTAAAGCATTTTCTAAATATTTAAAACAATATCCAGATTATCAACTAGTTTGTACGGGTGATATTAATGATACAAGAGATGTTTCCTATTTTAAAAAGTTAAGAAAAAAATATAAAAATTATATTGAAACCAAAAAAATATTAATATTGGGAGTTTTACCAAGAAAAGAACAATTAAGTTTACTTAAAGGTTCAATAGCTGTTATTCAACCAACCTTATATGAAGGTGGACCCGGTGGTTTTTCTGCCTATGAGGCTATAGCTTTTAAAAAAAAATTAATTCTATCTGACATAAAAGTTAACAAAGAAATTCATCATAAAGATGTATTTTTTTTTAAGAACAACTCTTCAACAGAATTGCTGAAAATAATGATATATCTAAATAAAAAAAATATAAATTATAAAAACAAAAAAAAAATAATTAAAGATTCACAAAAAAATAAAAAAATATTAGGACTATTTCTATACAAATTAATTAATAAAATTAATTAATATTTTGTTTAAAATTTAATGAAAAAAATAAAAAAGATATTAAATTTTTATAAACAAGTTAGAGAATTTTGTAATAAAAAAAATATTGTCTTAATGTTTGATGAATGTACTTCTGGTTTTAGGTCTTGTTATGGAGGGCTACACTTAAAACATAAAATTATACCAGATATAGCTATTTTTGGTAAAGCTTTAGGTAATGGATATGCTATTAATGCAATAATTGGAAAAAAAGAGGTTATGGAATCTGTAAACAACACTTTTATAAGTAGTACGTTTTGGACAGAGAGAATAGGATCTGTAGCTGGCTTAGAAATTTTAAAATTAATGAAAAAAACTGAATCATGGAAAATTATTTCAAAAATAGGATCTAAAATAAAATTAAATTGGACGAAACTTGCAAAAGAAAATTCAATTAAATTAAAGGTTCACGGAATAGACTCCTTGCCTGGTTTTTACTTTGAGTCCCAAAACCATAACTTATATAAAACATATGTTTCTCAAGAAATGATTAAAAAAAAAATTATAGCTCCAAATATAGTATATAATTGCATTAACTATACGAAAAAAGTTGTAGATGATTATTTTGATAATTTGAATAATATTTTCAAAATGATAAAAAAATGTGAAGACGAAAAAGAAAATATTCATAATATTTTAGAAACCAATGAGGCAATTACAGGTATAAGGAATAAATAATGTTTAGGAATAAATCAATTTTTGTAACAGGAGCAACTGGAAGTTTTGGACAAGCCTTTGTTAGTCATTTAATTAAAAATCATTCTAATTTTAAAAGATTGGTAGTTTTTAGTAGAGATGAGCTTAAACAATTTGAAATGACTAAACTTGAAAAGTTTAAGCATCCAAAAATAAGAATGTTTTTAGGAGACATAAGAGATAAAGATAGACTCTTAAGAGCCTTAGAGGGTATTGACATTGTAGTTCATGCAGCTGCTTTAAAACAAGTACCTGCTGCAGAATATAATCCCTTTGAATTCATAAAAACTAATGTAATTGGCACGCAAAACTTAGTTGAAGCAAGCATGGATAGAGGCATAAGTAAGTTTGTAGCATTGTCAACAGATAAAGCATCATCACCAATAAATTTATACGGTGCAACAAAACTCTGTGCTGATAAATTGGTTTTGTCAGCAAATAATATTAAAGGTAATAAAAAAATTTCATTCTCTGTTGTGCGATACGGAAATGTTATGGGTAGCAGAGGTTCTGTTGTTCCTTTTTTTTTAGATACATATAAAAATAAAAAAAAACTGCCGTTAACTCATTTTGATATGACGAGGTTTAACATTTCGTTAAAAGAGTCGATTGAATTGGTTGAAAAAGCAATTAAATATGGAACAGGAGGAGAAATTTTTGTTCCAAAATTGAAAAGTTTCTATATTCGAGATTTAATCGAAGTTATTACTAAAAAAGTAAATCACTTTAATATTGTTGGAATCAGGCCAGGAGAAAAAATACATGAGGAATTAATCAGTTCTGCTGAGTTAAAAGATACTATTAGTTCAAAAGATCATTTTGTAGTTTTATCTAATTCTACAACAAAACAAATAATGGAATATTCTAAAAGAAAAAATTATAAAAAAGTAAATAATGATTTTACTTATAACAGTGGAACAAATAAAAATTTTTTATCCTTAAAAGAATTGAAAAAAATAGTTGACGCTTATTCTGCTAAATAGAACACTTTACTGTTTGAGAAATGTCTATCAAAAATAAAAAAAAAATAGTACGAGATTTTAATAATCATAATCAAAATTTTTTTAAAAAAAAAATAAACAAAACTAGCAAAATTTTTTTAATTGAGTTTAACGGATGGTCAGTAATACATATTATTTTTTCATATCTTGTAAATTTTTATAGAAATAAAAAAAATTGCACAATTGTAGCTTACGAATGTTATGATCTATTAAATAGAGTAAGTATGCCATGGTATAAAAAATACTTATGGGATATTGGAATTTTTCTTAACCTCAAAACATTTAAAATTTTTAAATCTTTTGGCACAGATAAATTTATAAAACCAACTTTTACGTATAATCAAAAATACCAAGCTAAGAAAATAACAAATCTGTTTTTTCATAAAAAATTATCACTCAAAAATCTTGAAAACTTTAAATTAAAGGGAGTATGGATTGGTGACTTAATTTATGACAGTTTTTTAAAAAAAAACCAACTTAATACAATTGATATGAAATCACCTAAGTTTAAAGCTTTTTTTTATGAGTGTATTAAATTATTTAATTTCTGGTTTAATTATTTTGAAAAAAATAATGTTGAAGCAATTGCAGGATGTCATGCTGTTTATTTAACTGGTTTACCTTTGAGGATAGCAAATAAAAAAAATATAAATTGCTTTGCTGTATCTGGGTTTAATTGTGATCTTGTAAATTTAAAAGGGAATATTTCATTTAATGAAAAATTAAGTGGTACCGATATACAATTTAAATTTTATAAAAAGATTATAACAAAATTATCAACAGAACATCGGAACAGATTAATATCTCATGGAAAAAAAATTATTAAAAAAATTATTACAGGAAAGCAAAAATATTTATATGTACAAAAATCAACATTTGTAAATAAAAACTATAAAATAAAAAATATAAAAAATAACAGAACTAAAGTAGTAATTTTTGCTCATGATTTTTCAGATAGTCCGCATGTATTTGGAAATAACTTTTTTCCAGACTTTCAAGAATGGTTCAATTTTTTAAACAAGATAATAAAAAAAACAGATTATGATTGGTATATAAAAGATCATCCTGCCTCGAAGCCCCTTACAAGGTTAAAGATTAATGAATTAATAAAAAATAATAAAAATGTTAAGTTTTTAAAAAAGGATTTTCCTAATGATAAATTAAAAAATTTAGGTATTAATTTTGTACTCACTGTCTATGGTACTGTTGCGTCAGAACTTTCTTTTTATGGAATTAAAGTAATAAGTGCATCTAAAAATCACCCTCATTCAGATTTTAATTTTTCGATTAATCCAAAAAATCGAAAAGAATATGAAAAAATACTATTAAATTTAAAAAATAATAAATTCAAGATTCATAAAAATGATATTTATCGCTTTCATTATGTAAAAGAACTTCTTTCTAAAACGCATATTTTTTTCGAAAATTATGATAGATATTTTGGAAACTTAAATAAAAAACCATTAAGATTTACACCATTGGTTTATAAATATTGGTTGGAAGATTATGATCTTGAAAAACATTATAAAATTTTAGATAATTTAGAAAATTTTATTAATAAAGAAGAATATTTGTATTTTGATAATTAGATTAATTAAAATTACTCACTAGATATGATTGTAGCTATAAAAAATTTTATGAAAAAATTATTTCCTTTTTTATTTAAGAGGTATTTAAGTTTTCCTACACTTAGTTTTTTGATTTCTACAAACAATAAATTTATAAAAAATTTTTATATAGATTTTTGGATTTTTATCAGTAAAAGAAACAGTTCTTTTAATTCTTTCTTTTTTAATCCCTTAAATGAAAAGTTTAAGATTAAACAGACAACATATAATCTTGACAATCAAATTGATAACTTAAATGAAGATTGTTTGAAATCATTAAAACATAATGGAATTTTGATATTAGAAAATGCATTACCTAAAGATGAAAACGAAAGTATCATTAATATCTTTAATAAAATATCAATAAAACATAATGAAAATTTTAGATCAAATAATTCATTAATCAGGTATTTTGAGCAACATGATTTAAAAAATTTTAAATTACTAAAATTAATTAGTGATTATTTTACACATCAAGTGTACGGAAAAACTTTAAATTCCGACGCAGAATTTTATATTCATAAACCATTAAAAATACCAGAGGAGATCGAACATGGTGATAATAATCTACATATAGACAGATTTTTACCTAATATGAAAATTCTTTATTCTCCATATGCAATTTCTACAAAAGAAGCACCATTTTGTTATGCAATGGGAAGTCATAAAATTAATAATCTTTATAAAAACTTCATAAAAATTTCAAAAAAATTTAATGAAAGTGAAGATGAAGCAAAATTTTTTTTGAAAAATAAAAAAGAAATAACATGTAAGGCTAACTCGATTATAGTTGCTTTAACTTCAGGATTTCATGGTAGAAAATCATTTGAAATTCTTAGTGACAGAAAATTAATTTTTTTACAGTATCATAAATCATATAATAAAATCTCATTACTTTTTGGAAAATAGATGAAACAGCCATTAATCTCAATAATCACGGTAGTTCTAAATGATGAAAGAAATATTGAAAAAACTATACTAAGTATTTTAGAGCAAAGTTATAAGAACATCCAATATATTGTTATTGATGGAGGATCAAAAGACGATACTAAAGATTTAATTAACAAATATGTTAATAGAATAGCAGTATTTAAATCTGAAAAAGATAATGGAATATATGATGCCTTTAACAAAGGTCTAGAGCTAGCAAATGGTGACTTGATAGGATTTGTTAATTCTGGTGACCTTTTAACAAAAGATTCTTTAACAATTCTTGAAAAATACTATCAAAGAAATCAAGATGTAGATTTCTTTTTTGGAGCAGTAAAAAAACATTGGGCAGTTTTACATGGATATAAAAAGTGGAAAATTCACTATTCTTGGGGTTTTTACTCAAGTCATTCGACAGGATTTTTTATTAAAAAGGATGCAGCAAAAATTGTAGGTAAATATAACCTTAAATATAAATTTTCTTCTGATTATGATTATTTCTATAGAATGATAATAAAATATCGTCTTAAAGGTATTGGAACTAAAAAAAATGAATTATTTGGAATATTTCAAAGAGGTGGTTTTTCAAGTAACGTAAATTTTTATGATCATCTTGTTGAATGCACTAGAATTAGACTTGATAATAAACAAAATAAAATTATGGTTCTTATTACAATTATAATAAAATACTTATTTAATCTAAAAAGACTTTAAGAATTCTGAAAAAAATTATTCTAAATTTAAATTAATATTTAAAAAATGTACAAATTTAATATAAAAAAAAAAATTCAAAGAAGTAACTATATCTCAAGATCTAAAAAAGTATCATCGGCTCTAAAAAAAATCTTATTAAAAGATAAAATAGGGATAGTTGATATAGGAGCTGGTCATAGATATTTACCAATACTTTTAAATTTTGACGGAATTGCTAAAATTGCAATGGTTGATCCAAATAAAAGTTTAAATTGGTCTTTTGATAATTTTAAGAAATTAATCAGACATCCTAATAATTTATTTAAATTTAAATTTGGAATAAGTAACAAGACTTCAAAAATTAAATATTATATCGCAAATACATTAACAGGATCTACTTTTGTAGATATATTTAAGATAGCGAAGAAGAATAGTAAAGAATTAGATAGTGATTATTTTGGTAAAAAAAATTTTATCATACAGCAAGTATATTCATTCAAAGATTTTAGAAATTTATTTTTTAAATATGATGTTGATATAATT
>Ga0114998_10001385_pt1 | contig 18655 bp, 11 predicted proteins | sample ArcticOcean_MG_C_5_FD_87044 | JGI IMG/M metagenome (GOLD analysis project Ga0114998, IMG submission 87044) | Marine microbial communities from western Arctic Ocean - ArcticOcean_MG_CB4_138 | ecosystem: Environmental > Aquatic > Marine > Oceanic | place: Arctic Ocean: Canada Basin | collected...
AAGCAAAAGAAAACTAAATCTGTAAATAAAGAAAACTTTCCCTAAAAAATCACGCTCTTCTTTATCTGCTCGTTAATTAATTACTCAGCGCACTTCTGCGTTTAAAGAAAGAGGAGCTCAATCAAAGCGCTCACAAAACGGAGAAAAATAAGAGCATACAGAGAAAACAATCTTAATAATGTCCGCTTTGTTCGACTTGAACTCGTTCATTGCCACGATCTTGTTCTTCGTATGCGCCGCGACTTACGTGAAGATGAAGGCGCCTTCTTTGATGCAGACGAAGACTGGACCGAGGTCGATATTCTGGAAAGCGGCGAGGTGTGGAGAACGCCTATCGCCGTTCATCTCTTGCGCGTGTTTGATCATGGCCTATAGGACGTTCTTTTACGGGTAGGTTTTGAAGAGGCGGATATATATATAATACTAATAATACTAATAATAATGATGATGAGTAGCACTGCATCGCAAGCTTCGAAATTCGATCTTAAAGGGTTTCTTACAGAGCAAATGAGGGCTATGAAACGGCGCGAATTCGAGTCAGTCGTGGATAGCTTTGAAGCGGTGGAAAAAGAAGATTCGGATGATTTCGGGAAAAGGTCGTTGTTAGAGTCGTACGAAGGGAATATTATAATAGCGAAAGCGAAGTATGAGATGAACGATATAGCAGAGAGCAGGGATTGTTATAGGAGAGCGGTTGAGATCGATCGCGAGAGGGCGCAAGGGCATAAAGGGATTTGCGAAAGCGGGTTCGTTCGTACGGACTGCGCGGACGCGGACGCGAAGTTCTTGAGAGAGTATGCGATTAAATCTGCAGAGTTTTTGTTATTATCGAAAGAAATAGGAGACGGAAATGAGGAGAGTGAGACGAGGAAGTTCGCTTTGAAAGAGAAGATATGCGATGGATTAGCGAGAATTGGAGAGTTTTCGAAAGCCGCGAAAGCGTTTGGAGATTTGGGAGGAGGGAAATTTTCGATAGTCGCGTGTAAGTACGCGATGCTTTCTGCTTATGATAATGCGAATAAAGAGGCGGAGAAGAAAATAGAAGAAGCGAAAGGTAGGACGATTGTCTCTAAGAAGGACGAAGTGCGAATCGCGCGAGAAGCGACGATTGAATCGTTCGCAAACGAAGATTCGTTTCGTTTGTATTTGAAATTCTTAAATGAATATTTCGTCCAAACTTCAAATACGATGAATACTGCTGAAGAAAATGCTATCGTTGATGTCGATGATGATGACTTGAGACGGATCGAAACTTTCGCGATAAAGCTCGCTCGAGCTAAAATTGATTTTGAAGCTCGACAAAAACAACAAGTACAACAAAATAACTCTTCTTCTTCTCGCGACGACGCGCTAAAGTTTGCGCTCGAAACGTTCAAACGTTCTTTCGAATCATTATCGACCCGATTCAATAGTACTAGTGGCTTTTCTTCAAAAGACGAAGTCTTAGCTTTAGGTCTCGAAATCATCGCGTTTTCAGAATCGTATCTTGGACCAGAAGAGGAAGGGTTGGATAGTAACTGGAAGATTAAGATTGAATACGACGACGAAGAATATTTATATCGTTCAATCAAATCGATACAAGTTAATAAGGGAAGCGCCACACTCGCATGTTTATGCGAAGCAACGCTCGATCATATTCATAAAAAACGCGGCCGAGGCTATTTTCATAATTCCTGTATTGGTAACGATATAGAATGTCATCACGAAGGGACGAGAGTAGAGAGTGGATCGAGAGATTCAGAAATTTGTGTGAAATTGCTCGAAGCCGTTCAAATTTCTGAAACTACTATTGAAGAGCGCATCGCTGATGGCATAAAGATGAACAGCTCAATCGTGTTTGAAGACGAAATAATGTCTACGCGAACGTTTTCAACGTTATTATTAGTCATGGTTTCGATGATCAGAGCAGAGTCGCGGGCATTTCGCGGTGACGCTTTAGGCACGATTGAACTAGCACAGCACGAATCTATTCTTTCCGTAACATCGTTGAGCGAAACGCAGAAAAGGGCAAAATTACTTCTCGCCGAATCTTATGCAAAACTTGGAAGAACATTCGATTACGCATCTCTCGTTGAAACTTCACCAGCGAGAGGTGCGCGCATTCGAGCGTATTACGTAGCCACGGCTTCGGTTGATGAGGACGCAAAAGAGCAAAAACTGAAATGGCTCAAACGCGCTTGTAAAGCTGCACCTAACAGTCGAAGATGCGCTTTTGAGCTCGCTTGGACTCAAGATGATATCGATAAGTGCGAAAGCATTTTATATTTAGAGGAAGAAAATAATCCTGGCGATGTATTGGCGCGTTGGGCTTCTCGTCGAGCCGTGTTAACTTTCAGTTGTGGCGATACTAATCTCGAACTTTTACAAAATCGGAGCAGTGAGCATTCAATTTTTAGCCGAGCAGCACTCGCTGCAAAGCTGAGTAGTGACGCAAATCCGTATCGAGCGCTCGCTTTCAGTGCTCTTTCTCTGTGTTGTGATGCGTCAGGTGATCTCGTTCGCGCTAAAGCTCTTCGAGAAAAAGCGTTAAAGATTGACCCAAGCGATGAAATCTCAGGCCCGCGAGAAGCTTCTACTACTCAAATTGATAAATGTCGCGAAGTTTGCCAGAATGCTATAAAGTGGAACCCAAATTGCATGTGGGCAGCCGAGCGTCTCGCCAACGATGAGAACGCAGAGGTTTCGCTTTCGGCGTTGAGAATCCTCGTTCGCGGGAAGGAAGCAAGTGTCTCGATATGGACTCGATTAGGTGACTGTTACAGAAAGTTGGATAGAAAATCGGCAGCGTTAGATGCGTTTGAACACGCAGTTGCACTGTTTCAACAAATGAATGAGAAAAATGACGATGCTGCAAGCAGAGACGACGCGATGTATGCTGCGACAGTTTCCGGCAGTGTATCGTTGCAGCTCGGATCACTCGAACGTTCAGAGTCTTTGTTTAAAACTGCTTTCAAAATTCACTCCGAGAGTAAACGCGCAAATAGTGTTAGTAGTAGTATATTACCGATATTAATCGGTCTCGCGAGATGTTGCTTGTTAGATGCTTCGAGATCCCTCATGCGCGGTGCGCAAGAAAGAAGTCGGAGAAGCGCCGAGGAGTGCATTTCATACAGCTCAAACGCGCTCGAAACGATCTTATTAGGCAATCGTCACGAGAAAAAGTACGTCGTCGTCGAACGTGTCGCGCGAACGCTGTTAGGTGATGCTTACTTACTTACTGGAAGCATCAACCTAGCAATTCAAGAATTTTCAAAGTGCGTGGAGTTATTTCCCGATCTCGCATCGACGCGAGAAAATCTTGCGCGAGCACTTTTGCTTGATGGTAGCACAGAATCAATAGAAAAGACACAAAGCGCGTGCATCGAGCACGCTAATGTTGAGACGGTTGACTCTTCATCAGCTTGGCGAGCGCTCGCAAAGCTTCCTAAATTAAAGGAAGAATCAGACGAATCATATTTTGGGCGCGTCGAAATGTGTTTATCACGAGCTGTTTCGCTCTGCGTCTCACATAACGCGACAATATGGTCCTCGCTCGCTCAACTCTACGTCATCGCCGCGAACGTTCGAAGAAGAAACAATGAAGAAGAGGATAAGATTAATGAACTCGAACGCGCAGCTTCTACTTGTTTAGATAAGGCGCGCACGTTGAACCCGCACGAAGGTATTGCGTGGATACATACTGGTGAGAACATATTGAGTGAAGGTATTCTCGACAACGAAAACGACAAAGATGAATCAAAGGAAGGTGGTGATTTTTTTGACAAGGCGGCAAAAGCGTTCGATGTCGCGACGACATGTGCTTTTGAAGACGCATCTCACGCGCGTATTGCAGATGCAAAGTTTGCGGCAATAGCTGCTGCTTCTCTCGTTGCAGTTTCAGAAGATGAGCAGCGTTCCTCAAACGCGCATAGATATATGAACGTTGCCGTTGCTTTGCGCGCAACGAGAGCGCGGAAGAACGATCCAGTCGCGTATTGGTCACTTGGAGTTGTATGCGAACGAAGAATGTTAGTAGATATGGCTAAAGATGCGTACGAAAACGCCTTACGTCTTCTGCTTGAGCGTACGACGGAGTTAGACTTTACGTTTGGCAACGGCGAAGACGAAGTTTGCAGAGAAGCGGTATCGAGTGCTTGTAGAGAAGGCTTAGAACGCCTCGAGAAACGAAAAACTTTGAAAGCTGCTGGAACTCTACATTCTGAAATTAATATTACCGCGGAGACGGAAGAACCGAGCGCTAATGAGAATTTCCAAGAACCTTCTTTGTCCATGCTTTTGAATCAGGGTGATTTACGGAATAAAAAATTAGTTGAAACGTGTCTGAATCGTCTTCGGTTCGCTCCTAGCGCTTCGCCGGTACCTTCTTCTTCTACATCTTTCAACTTGGCTGACGAAAAAATGCTTCGCGAGTTGGCAAAGACGGACGTTGAGGGCGAAGAAAATTCTACTTCGATTGGAACCATTACATCTGCGAGGTTAGCGCTCGCCGCAAAACTTATTAAAATAGACGATAAAGATAAACAAGAAGAGGCAAATAAATATGCAACGCGCGTTTCGGAAACGAACGATATTGATGGAATTAAAATTAGCGAATCCATCGTGCGTGCGAGTAAATTGTTTTTAGAAGAAAATAGCTATAGACTAGACTAGACTACCAGTGTAAACACTGGTAGTTATTGAATGTATTACATACAAGTAGACAAAAATCAATTAATCATTTTAGTCCTCGGCGTTTTTATCGCTGATGAATATAAAGCGTGCTTTATCGTTCCAATTCTCTTCCCAAAAATCAACAAAATTATCATCATCATCATCATCATTATTATTACTATTATTATTGCTATAATCTCCGAAAACTTTCAAGTTTTCGCGCCAAACGCCTCGTTCTAAGTTCTGCAACGCTTTCGTTCCATTTTCCTCTCCGTTCCATCCTTTCAAAATGTTCACTAAAACGTCGCAAAGCTCTTCACTCGTTTCAAAAGTCACGCCGTTGACGTTTTCTTCAACTAACTCTTCGCTTAAGCATGGATATCGTCTCGCAATTACTGGAATTCCAACACCAAACATATCCACAATCTTCATCGGTAAATCGAGTTTGCTCGAGCTTTGGTGTAAACACAACCCTACGTCGCTCATAGCGAGCCTTTCGGGGTATTCGTTAATAGGCAACCACGCATAACTGAAACTCACTGATTTCAACTTTGCTTCTTCGGCTCTTCTTTCGAAAGATTCGCGAAGTGCGCCTTTTCCGGTTATTAAAATATTCAAAAACGGAAGTTTCTCCTTCTTATTCGTTTTCTTATTCGATGTTGCTAGTTTATCGTAAAGAACGACCGCGGCGAGCAAGACGTCGAAATCTTCATCGGGCGTCCACGACGTACTACTTACGACGTTCACGACGTTCGGTGTTTTCCTCCTAAACCCGCGCTTCTTCTCCCTCGTCTGCTCCTTGTTCAACTTCAAAAACTGTGCCGAAGGCGCATCTCTCAGAACTAAACATTTCCTCTCGTCCACCGCCCACTCAGTACACAAAAATTCCTTCATCTTCGCAGTCACCGCGATGTGCTCATCTGCATGCTTCAGGAACACTCTCTCGTATACTTTCATCACTCGCACGAGGAAATCCTTCTCCCCTCTCTTTCTCCCGAGCGCGAACAAAGAATACCCTAAATTATGCCAATCAATCACAAACGTACACTCTTCGTTGAAAAATCGCTTATAAACGGCGCACGCCATAAACGTAGGCATCCCTGGCGGGCACTGCGTCATCACGTACGAATATCTCCCCCTACCGCCTTGCTCGAACACTAAACACACTAAACATTGCCAGAACTGTGCGATTATTCGCACCATAAAATACAAAACGTTCGGTACAAATCTCATTCGCTCCATTTTTTGTACCCTTACGAATCTTAAGTTCTCTGAGAGGAGCTTTTTTTCCCTTTTGGCTTTCTTTGAAGAAGTGCTCGAAATCGCTTCGGAAGAAGAGTTTTGATGATCGTTTCGATCCCTATCGCGAGATGTATACGAAATAACGGTCACATAAAACCCACACTTAATCAACTCTAAGGCGTGGTTTTGCATTCGTGGCGAGTGCATGAAATCACCGAGGACTATTAAACACGCGTGTAGCTTATTCCTTTGTTTCAATGGATTTTCCCCAATTGATTTTGAGCGTTCTTTGCTTAAGTTCTTCTTTTGCGCGAGTCCATGCGATTGATTAAATTCGTCTGCATATTTCGGTCGCTCCGGTTTCTTTCGTGTTTCATTGCGCATTTATCGATCAGACGATTGTTTTGAACACTTTTATCTCGCGCGGTTTCCTTTTGTTTCCGTTTTATGCATTTCTCTCATCTCGTTTCAACACGTATCGTTATGATCATGATTAATCCTACAAAAAGTTTGACCATTACGTAATCGAGATCTGCGCCCTTTCTCTCGCTCTCAGAACACGAAACAACGAATCGACGGACGACGATGCGAAGAAGTCCATCGTTTCGCGTTTGTCCGTTCCGTCGTCGTTCAACTGCACGCAAAAGTCCAGAGAGCGATAACTCGAAAACGCATAAAATCGTACCCACTCTTTTGAAATTAAAAAGCGAGATCTGATTTTGAAAAGTTTTCAAAGTTTATCGCGCGCGATATGCTTCGAAGAAACGCGAAATCGAAGCGCGCTAAGAGCACTGGATCGCAGGCCAGTGAAAACAAACGACCGCTTTCGAGGAGCGCGTCTATCGGCGCAGAGAATCTTTTCAGAAATACGTTTGTTTTTCACTTTTGTGCCTCACAAGTCGTTTAGCACAAAAAAGCGTCTTACGAATAAAAACGAATAAAAAGGGCTAAAATGTTTACGATGATAATCTCAGTCTTCTTCCTGCTCGCGATGACTGCCAAAGAAACAAGCGCAGCAGACGATGATCGATTGAATTCATGGATCGATTTCTGTGCAAGCGATGGATCCAAGGCGCTCTATGCGAAACCGTTCGAGCCGGTCTTAAGCATGGATTTAATGGCCGAGCGAAGAATGGGACATGGGGAGGAAACTACTGCGAAGAAGGTTTTGGATGATCGCGGGCAGTTTTGGCGAACGAAGCATAGAAATTTACAGGCCGACGCGAGGACGAAATCGATGGTGTTAAATAAGAGGAAGAAGTCGATAAAGGTGATGTTATACGGGGATTCGATAACGGAGTATTGGTCCTATGAAGTGAACAAGGATGCGTTGATGGAGAGTTTTGGGCGCGACGTGGATAACGAGAGAGAGATATTCGTGAACGGGATATCGGGGGATGAGACCTCGCACGGGTTATATAGGATACATCACGGCGCGTTCCCGACTGCGACCGTGAATGATATAGTGTTGTTGATCGGGACGAACGATCTCGGGAGAGCGTTTCGGTCGGCGTTTAAGAGAAGCTCTGAGAAAGTTCCCGAGTGTTTGAGCGAGGAGATGGTTAGAGCGATTAGGGACGAAACGCCAAAGGTTGTGCAAGGTATACTGAGCATTGTTGAAGATATGCGATTGATGTCACCGAATTCGAGGATCGTCGTGTTAGGAATATTACCTAGAGGTTTTAGGAATCCGAAAGCGTGGAAGACGGTTTCGCAGCAGAGTATGCCTGATATGGAAACTTCCGAGAATTTACCTACCAGAGAAGTGCTCGAATCGAGAGCTTTTATGGGACAATTCTCGCAACCGAACGTGTTTTCCAAAGCGATTGATTTCATTAACGACGCAGTGAAGAGAGGTATTGAAGTAGCTAAAGTCGGAGGCAGTAGAGTGTATTATAAAGAGTGTAACGACGTATTCTTAAACGAGGACGACGGGAATATGAAGTTTGAAATCATTAAAGACGCTTTACATCCAGATAAACCGCGAGGATATGAAGTGTTTGGTAAATGCATTAAGGAACACTTAGATCAGCTTCCAGAAAATTGGGAGTTTAAGAACGTGCGTGTGAGAGATCGCGAGGAACAAATCGGCGAAGCGGTTTAATTGTGTAAAGGTAGTACACAACAGTATATTTTAACAACAAATTTTGAATAAAACTCAACAAACGCGCTTTTATCTTCTTCCTCCTCTACCTCGTGCGGCATTCGACCTACCTCTGCCACCGCCGCCTCTTCCTCTTCCTCCTCTTCCACCATCGCGGCCACCTCTTCCTCCTCTCCCACCATCGCGGCCACCTCTTCCTCCTCTACCACCAGATTTCTGATCAAAATGTTTAGCCGCCTTGGCTCCTACTGATTTTTGATCGTTACCGCCTCCCCTTTTTCTCTTCTTTTCATCTCCCGAATCATCAGATTCTGAATGATCGTCTTCATCATCGTCATCGTCGCTCGAATCTGATTCCGACTCGCTTTCTTTGTCTACATCGTCTTCAGACGACGAAGACGAAGAACTCGGTTCATCATCATCATCGTCATCATCATCATCGTCATCATCATCATCATCGTCATTTACCAACCCAGCAAATTCATCGTCATCATCATCATCATCGCTCTCACTTTCCTCCTCTTCTTTCGATTTCTTCTTCTCCCCTACTGCACGAATCGCGGGCATATCGTCCTCTTCGTTCTCGCCATCCTCATCCTCTCTCGCTTTCGCTGCTGCTTTCGCTAATTTCCTCGCTTGCTCCATGAAATCCTCATCTTCGTCTTCATCCTCTTCATCATCATCGTCACTATCAAAATCCTCATCTTCGTCTTCATCCTCTTCGTCCTCCTCCTCCTCTTCATCTTCATCGTCGCTATCAAAATCATCAAAATCATCATCTTCCTCGATCCTACCACTCAAATAAACGACGCAGCCTTCTTCACCGGTGTGTTCGCAGCACACGGTTTCCCCACTCGCGAACGTCAACCCGGTTCCGAACTGTATTTGTTCGCACTTCAAGTACCTCAGAGTCCCAATCGCGACCTTCCTCATAGGTTCGTCCATCGTAGAGATCAAGACCGTGCAAGCTTTTTTTGGCTTACTCGATCCTGCTTCGGCTTCAGAGCAGAGTAAAGCGCATTGGTTAACGACCAAAGTCGTCTTCGAGTCCGGTCTGAACTTTATTTGTTTCCCGAAAGGGATCTCTATGCCGAAGAACGACGGCATTCTTTTTTTTCTTTTCTTTTCTTTCTTCGGCGGCTGCTGGGGAAAGAAATGCGGTTCAAAACCAAAAAAAACGCACAAATTTTTTTAATATTTAAAAAAAGAATTAAAAACAATTCGTGATCTCGAGTCGCGAAAAATCAATTGGTGATAACGTCAACGATTGAGAGAGATACGACGCGTGCGTATGATTGAATTGAAGGCGAGGGAGAGAGGGAGTGTGCGGTAGCGTTTTTTTTTATGTATTCGAGTTCGTGTGGAGAGTATTGGCCGATGATGATGATGCGGTCAAACTTTCATGTCGAGATCCTGTAGTTGCGAAAAATTAATGAGCGATTGCTATTAGCGATAACGTATGACTTTCGTTTATTTAAGTTCTCTAATCTTTCTCTAGCGTGTTAAAATAATATATATATCAATCTAATATGTATATCAATCTAATATGTATATCAATCTATCGTTTGAGGACGCGACCGATGAAGAGACCGATACAGGCGGAAGCTATGATCAGAACTGGGTTTTGCTTGTCATTTGTGTCAATCTTCTCTCGAGCTTGAAGTGCTCCTTTTTCTTCTACTGATGATGATTTGTTTGTCGTCGCATCGTTCGCGTTCTTGTCGTTGTCTGGAACGACGTTGATGAGTTCTACGTTTACTCTCCAAGGTTTCTTAAAGAAATCGAGCGCGATGTGTTGACATCGACGAAATAACTCATGTGCGGCTTCGACTTCGTTTTTGAAGATCGAGACGGATTCAACTGAGACCCCGATCGGGACGCCGGCCGTTTTTGTTTGTTCGAGTATGTCCTCGCACATATCGCATAAGATATCGACCGAGCGCTCGACTGGGGACTTGTTCAAGGGCGTTTTCGCAGGCGTCGCGTCTTCGCTAAATATGCGTTGCTCGACCGATTCTGGGACTTTGACGCCGAGCCATTTAATGAAATTCATCGTTTTTTCTCTCCCGCACGGCGCGAAAGTTAAAATTATCTTCATCGGCTTTACGTTTTTTTCTTTACATAAAGCGCCGTAATCGTTGATTAATTTAATAGTCGGTTGAGCGTCATAAATCGCTTGCGTGATGAACCATTCCGCGCCTAACAGTTGTTTATTCAACAAAGTCTCGTGTTCGTTCCCTTTCTTCTCATGTCTTTCTGCGATCGTTACGCCTCCGAAATGGCCTTTTAACTTCTTCGTCAAAAACTCCGCGGCTTCCGAAATCGTCGGCCCTTTATACTCTTTCCCACTCGTAGCCCCTCCAACGAAATTAAAACACATATTCTTCGACCTCTCTCGCGCATCTTCCAACCATTTATTAAAACTCTCCTTATCGCTCTCCGCGACGCACTTATACACCACCGAACTCCTCCCCCCGCTCGCCCTCTCTAACTCCGTCGCGAATAAAGCCGGATCTCCAAGCTTCCTGAACTGAAACGGTCTCTCCATCTTCGTTCGTCCATCCTCGTCCTGTATGTCGTACACTATGTATCCATCCACTGCTAAAGATCTCGTTTTATTCACGAACTTTTCGGCGTATTCGTAATGCTCTGCTTTCGTCGCGCCGAACAACGGCGGCGTTAAACCTTTTTTGTTCCCAATTGTTTGTTACCACATTTTTCGTTTCACAAGAGGAAAGAGAGAGGATTTGGAAAATAAAACGTTAATCCATGAAATTATTTTGATCGACGATGATCCGATCTTAGACCTTAATCGCGCGGAAGAAAAAAACAGACGCGGCTATGCTCGTTCACTCGCATGCCCTTACAATCGAAATCTCGCGCGAGTTTGATTTTCCTGAATTCGTCGTGTTTTCTGTATCCATCGAAAAACAGATACAAAAATAATCAAACACGTAATTCGGTTCCGAAAACGAACGAGATTAAATTGCGCGTTCGATTGAAAAGAATCGCGAGTATGTATGTATTGAGAGAGAGAGATGATGATGATGATGATGATGATGTGTGCGTACCGAAGAGAAACGATGGTCGATCAGGGTCTTTTAGTGTATCAGCAAGCGAGGCCATTTTTTTTTGAAAAGCAAACTTGAATGTTTTTTTGAAGCAAAAGTGAACGAAAATGTCTTAAAAAGAATACGCGCGAAATAGTTTCGACGTACACCTGTATTTGGATCTACTCATAGTACTACGATTTTAGCTACTGCTGTGAAGTCTAGCTCGTTTCTTTTGGTTCTTTGGAATAATTTCCTGCGCAAGCCTAGGAAGAAACCGTTAACGAGCGCCCAAGAGATTGCGCAGACGATTTTCGTGAACGCCAGGAAACCGCCCGGTTGGACGAGTTGTTTCCTGAGCAACATGAACCCTATTCTTTGTCTTCGTTTGACGAGTTTTTGTTTACAGGACGTTATTTCTGAAGCGCTGTCGAAATCGATTTCGCACGCGTCTTCTGCTTTTGATTGTGCAGCCGTGTTTCCATTAAAGATGAACGCGATTGCGTTTGAGAATGCGGTTCTTAAAGAGAACTCTGCGATGACTTTGGCGTAATGTTCGATCATGATTTGAACGAGCTGCGTTTGGATTTCTTTCGGAGGCGTCAAGTTTCGTGGCGAGCGCGAGTAAAGAATTTGTCTCAAAGAGCTTCCGGCCGAGGACTGTAAAAGTTCTTGCCCTAATTGCTCGACTGATTCTTGCGCATCCGAACGCTCTGAAGCGCTCGCAGTGGATTCGGCCGATTTACCACTAGCCTGTCTAGATAGATTGAGAAACTTTTGCCAGTCGACGTCGCCGGTTCTTTCGTCTATTAAAGTTCTCTCTAATACTTGTTTACCATAAGCCGTTCTTGGAGAAAGCGCTCGAAATAAAGCCGTCGGCGCGGCTACTTCGTACATATTTGCGCCGGTTCTCACCGCGCAAAAATCGAGCGTCGTTAAAGATCTAATCACGAAAACCATATACGGTGGCAAGTTAAATCTATACTGCGTCGATATTTTCGTTAAATCGATGACTAACTCCGTGAAGTTGTTTCGTTGTTTCTTTTGTAGTAATAAATCATCATTGTTATTTTCTGGACCGTCCATTGCCTCTCTGAACGCTTTTCGAAACTCGTTATCCGAAATAGCGTACCATTTCCCTGGGTCGGACGTATAATCGGCAACGTTTCCATTTTCATCTCTCCAAATTTGCGCTTGTTTCGGGAGCATTTGCATAATTCTCAAGTTATCTATTAAATCATCCCATTGCTGGTTTAAGATATTTAATATGCACGATGCCATGGCTTCTTGTTGCGCGTTATCGACTTCACAAATCAAACCGAAATCAATCAAAGCCAATTGACCATCATCCGTGAAAAGCATATTGCCTTCGTGAGGATCCGCGTGTATTAATCCGGTTCGAAATAATTGCGCGGATGAGCACTCGACGCCCATTCTTACCATTTTTCGTTGTTCGTCCAATGTTAATTTCTTCATTGGACGACCACTAATGAACTCTTGCGTTAAAACTCTCGTGCTCGTTAAATCAACCCACGAGCGAGGAATTTTAACGTACGGTAAAAGTTTTAAAGATTTCGCGAACGCTTTCGCGTTTTTCGCTTCTAATCGATAATCGAGTTCGCGAAAGATCCCAGCGCCGACTTCGTCGATAATGAACGGTAAATCCTCAGACCCATTCGCTCCAGATTCTTCTAACCAAGTCAACAACAATCGAATGACCGTACAATCCAAAGCTATTCTTTTAACCATACCAGGTCTCTGTACTTTCACGGCTACTTTCGTCCTCGTCTCGTCGTGCAATCTGGCTTCGTATACTTGCCCAATACTCGCAGCCGCAATCGGCTTCGAATTAAACTCTGAATACAAACTCGTCTTCCCCGTCTTCCCTACGATATCTACTACACCGCTATCGCAACAAAGCTCTTCCTTTATAGTCCGAAACGCGATATCGGAATCGAACTTCTCCACGTCCTGTTGTAAAGTCATCAAAGCATCCGCGCACTCTTCGCCGATTATATCCGGCCTCGTCGATAACGTCTGCGCTAATTTCACAAACACCGGTCCTAATTTCGCGATCGTATCGCGTAACTTTCCCGCCCTTCGTCTGTTTTCCTGCTTCACCTCGCTCGCTTCCTCGTACTTCCACAACGCGTAAACGCTCAACGCGCTCATCGAGACCTCTATTGACCTTTGGACTAATTCAATCGGTCTTTTCCTGAAAAAATCGTTAATTTTGATCAATTTTTCGGTATAGCCCAAGTCATAATCGAGCACGATCATATCCAGCGCTAGCGAATCATCATCATCTTCTCGTTCATCGAATTTCTTTTTCTTTTCGTACGAAATCGTTCGTGTTTCGAATTCGTTCAACCGCGCATCCATTCTCTGAAGACTATTTCTTCCACGATTACGTCTCAAATCAGTAGTACGTACTGTTCCAGCATGTGCTTTTTTAGACACCAAAACCGCTCGTATTGCGTGAATCTTTTGTGCGTTAGGCATGATCTCTCTTGTTCCAAGGCTCGATTAGCCTTTAAAAGAATAAATTAGTATTAAGCTTTTCTGAAAACGTGCGCACTTTTTGAGTGACGTGAACGTTTCTTAGCAGGAAAAAAGAGTAGAGCAAGGGATTTGCTGGAACAGGAAAGGCGACGTGGTAGAGCGGTAGTAGTTAGGTCTTAAAATGTGTAGGAGTACGCGTGGATGTGTAAGAAACGAATCTCGCGTGAAAGGAACAGAGTGGGAAAGTAGGGGAAATCCTGCATCGATTCGGGTTGAAATCGAATGAAAATGAGTATATCGCTCGTAGGTATGATTATCTATTATTCGGCGACCGCGTAGTCGGCGGTAAGTAGCGCGTCGGCGGAATCTAGTACTACTGTTTTGTCTAATTTTCGTTTTTGAGCTTTCGTTGGCGTTTGCATGTTTTGAGGGAGCGTTTCGCGTATTTGAGGGAGCTCGGCGACGAATAAGGCTGTTTGCGCCCAACCGGCGTTGTCGCCGTAGATTTCTTGTAGAACCGAGGAACATTTTGCCATCATTTTTGGAGTTATCGAGAGCTGTTTCGTTTTCGTTGGCGTCGAAGTCGGCGTCGTATCTGTCGCTTTTTTTGGTTTTGTTTTCGTAGATTCCATTTTTGAGAGCTTGCCTGCGTCGTCGTAATGTTCTCTCGCGAGTTGCCACACGTGCGTATCAACAGGAATCACGTTGTTCTTATCTAACGAAAACAAAGCCGCGCAGCTCGCGACTTTTGGTCCGACACCGGGTAAAGTAGTCAAAGCCGTTTCCCATTCATCATCATCCACAGAACTTTTACGCAAATCGAGCAAATATTTCTCACCGCCTCTCTTCTGTAACTCTTGCGCTATTGCTGGAATGAACTTTGCTCGATAGCCAAAGCCTAACTCGCGAAGCGCTCGCTCTTCGCACTTCTCAGCTAAAGCGTCCACGGTGGGAAACGCGTAATATAAATCTCCACTATCACTACACTCTAATTTTTCTCCATACTTTTCACATAAACTATCAACCATTTTCCTAATTCTCGCAATGTTATTATTACTCGAACACACGAAAGAGATCAAACACTCGACTGGCGATTGTCTCAACGTCCTCGCGCCGATCACAAACTTCCTTAAGACGCCGAACCGTTTCGGGTCCGCCTTTGAAAACCGATCGAACAACTCCTTCAGCTTTAAGTCTTCATTATCCAAGTTAAAATACGTTCGTATTTCCTCATTACAGCTCTCGCGATCATCCGATTCGTTCATCACGCGATATTCAATCACGAAATCATCATCATCACCTACTCCGCCTCTTTCACGGATCTTAACTATTCTTTCACCGATAACCCCAACAAACGTCACGTACTCCTCATCAATTACATCATCAGTAACCTCTTTAACCTCTTTCCATCGAAACGATTGACCGGTCGGTAAAGTCCTCATTAACGATAACTCCTCTCTCTCGGAAACTAACAACGTCCATCCCGTTCCACGATCTGAATCTGATTTTAATTCAGTGATCTGGCGCGCTCGCGCCGTTGACCGCACTTCGTTCGTTCGCATCGTTCGCATCGTACAGAATTTTCTCGAGAAAACGGTGCTTAGAGCCGTGGTCGTCAGTACGTTCTTCCGCGTGATTATGTTCTTATTCTTTAGCAGCGTGTTTAGTAAATATACTCTCGCTTTGCTGCGCTGCATTTTCTGCCGCGTAATTTCTTTTTGTTTTCCCCATCCATCAGCAGTTTTTTTCCCACTCGAACACATGCTGGAATTAAAAAGCAGATCACCACAGATCTCTCTCACTCTTATTCCGCGCGCGCTTTATGACTAATAAGAAAGTCTATAGAACTAATACTATTCGTCAGTACGTTCTTCCGTGTTCTTCCGCGTGATCATGTTCTTATTCTTTAGCGGCGTGTTTAGTAATACTCTCGCTTTACTTTACTTTACTGCATTATCTGGTCCGTTTTCTTCTTTTTGTTTCCCCAATCAGCTGATCAGCAGAAGTTTTTTTTCACTCGAACTACATGCTTGGGATTAAAAAGCAGATCACCACAGATCTCTCGCTCTCTCTTATTCCGCGCGCGCTTTATAACTAATAAGAAAATGGGCGTGACCGATGTGAAGGTGCGAGCGAATAGCGCGCGAGTGTTTTCGTGTTTTAGTTTAGTTTTCGTTCGATCGATCGCGCGCGCGTGGTGTGTGACAGAGCGGAGATGATGGATTTTGTTTTCAACGAGTGATTTTAAAGTTCGTAACGCTCATAAAACTGTAGACAATGAGAGGGGGAATATTTAGAGGCGCGTCGCGGTCGATGTTTTTGTGTCCGCGCGTGAAGTCGAAAAGAAATTGTTTATATCACGATTGCAATGAAGTGTTCGCTTTGATTATTCAACGAGCGATTTATGAGTAGCAGATCGAGTTAATTGATTTAGAACGAGCCGGATTTATACGAAAAGTATATGTTTGACCGAGAACTTATTACGACTTCGAGGCGGATTTTCCTCTGCTTTCTCTCTCCCTATTCTCTCTCTCTCTCTCTGTTCTCTGCTTTCGCTTACGCGACGACGCGTGTGTACGTTTTCTTTTTACTTTTAATGAACAGATGATTCATAAAGGACCGTGGGGTGACATGGGCACGCTCGTCCAAATCAACGTCGAAGAAGGCGATTCGAAGAATACTATAAAACGTAAAATTGGCGCCGTAACGAACTTACACCCGAACGATATTAAGGTTCAGTTTGTATCCGCGGTACAGTTCGGAGCGTCTTCGAAATCGATGTGCTCGAAGAGCGGCGTTTCGCATGGAAACTGCGGTATCACCGAAGGCGTTGGATTGACTGCCGCTGCGGCAGATGAAGGTATTAAGCCGCATAAGCCGAGAGCTACGCCTTGTTTAATCGATAATAGCGGTAATTATGACATCCCAGATATGTAAATATTGAACATACGACGTGGTGCTATAGTACATCGTTTGTTATACACAATTGTTTCTTCTAATCTTCTAATATACTATTTGTCCATGCAAACTCCTAAATAAACTACAAATGCGCACTACTATTCGAAGAAGTATAATTCCGATTTCGTGTCGTCCTTTTCTTCTTGCGTCGGATGCGCTAAATCGAAACAACTATCGCACCAGAAAAACGGAGAACGATCGGCCATTTCATCCTTATACGCAACAACAGTCGCGTCGTGTATGCAACAACACAAACACGTTTTTTTGTATTTTTTTCGCTCTGAAATCACGATTGGATAATTATCGCTGTTTTCGGCTATACGTTTTACAACGTGCGCTTTGCGAATATCGCGAAATTGTACGATGTGGTCGCACGAGCCTTGATGCCTATACAAATAAGGTTTCCCTAGAACGATTCGTAAATCATTAAACGTCGTTTCGTGCATGATTTTGGAAGTAAAATTCGATCCTTTTGAGGCGGCGCCTATTTCTTCTTCTTCTTCTTTCATCCCGGGACATGGAATCTTTTGCGTCTTTGAAATCTCGATGATATCCTCAGAATAACTCACCGCGTTTGCACTTCTCATATCGTCATAAAACACGCTCTCGATGAAAAAAAATCCGCTCTCGTTCGCCAATTGCGCTTCTCGATACGCGACCGCGTTCTTTCCCGCTTTTTTATAATCCTGCACGCAATCAATTTCATCTTTCAATTGCGAGAGAAAATTATCCGCGTGTACTAAAACCTCGCAATTCAATTTCTGGTCTTTCCCGTTATTATGATAATCGTACACTTCGACGTGTAACAGGAGACTACTATTCCTACTGCTGCTTTTGTTTCTTAAAAAGTCACCATCACCACCATCATTCTTCTTCTTCTTCTTCGTCGCTAAAATATCCTCAACGTCGCCCTCTCTCTTCAACGCAACAAACTTCGGCCTTCGAATCGAATCCACATCCTTCAAATCACACTCCCTCCTCACCCTCGGTCGCATAACCTTCAACTGCTTCACGATCGAGACAGTCGTCTGAACGCCATCCTTTGAACCTTTTCTGTTTTGCGTCGAAAAATCCTCCTCCATCGAGAGCGGATAAACGTACTCCTCTCGATCATCATCATCGCCTATCGTCTTCTCGAACTTAACCGCTTCACGAATTCTCTCAATCACTTCCTCCTCTCGCGCGTGCTCGTTCGTTCGAACACTCTCCTTCCGACGACGACGACGACAAAGCAGCGCTTTCTCGATCGTCTCGCTTAACTCGAGCTCGACCTCACGCGCGTCTTCCTCGAATTCTCTCAAAGAAATCGCTCTTTGTTCGCCCTCGAGCACGGTCGGGAATACTCTCTCGACACGCGTTCGATCAGTCCCACTCTTTTCATCGCAATCATCGTCGTCGTCGTTGATATCCTTCATCGATCTAAAATCAATTCAATCAAAACCAAAGAAAACACGCAAAAGCACAGAACTTGATTTCGTCTTTTGCAAAATCTGCGCATTCATTGAACGATACTCCTCTCTGCCATCACGCGTTGAAACCTTCTGCTTCACAAAGAAACGATTCAGAGCTCAATCTCTCTCTACTACTACTACTATTACTATCACTACTGTTGCTAAGTAATTATAATTATTATTACTTAGTATAGATGTACGCGTCCAAGTTCCAGTGTTTCTTTTTAATGTTGCCTTTCATTTAGAGCACGACACCGCGCGATAGATGATGAAAACAGAGCATTAAAACATTAAATCGTCGCCGTTCCGCCGTTGCTCGCTACTACTACTACTACTACTACTACTACTACTCGTTTTCCTTTCGCGTTTTATCGATTATTAAATTTATTACTCTCTCGCTTTCTTCAAAACGCGTTTCTGAAAATGCAGAAAAATATCAGAAATCTGAATTGCTTCCTACTTTTCTGTTTCGTTCCCAAACACAATCGAACGCGTCAAAGGAAAGATAGTACGACGAACATTAATTAAGCAACGAGAAAAACCGGTTCCACTCTTCTTCTTCTTCTTTGAGATCGAGCACACGTCGAGATTCGATATCAGTAGTAGTAGTAGTAGTAGTAGTAGTAGTAGTAGTAGTAGTAGTGGAGATTTTATGGGCAGTGAAACTACCACCAGGATCATTAATTGAAGACTTTCAT
>Ga0114998_10001396_pt1 | contig 18577 bp, 17 predicted proteins | sample ArcticOcean_MG_C_5_FD_87044 | JGI IMG/M metagenome (GOLD analysis project Ga0114998, IMG submission 87044) | Marine microbial communities from western Arctic Ocean - ArcticOcean_MG_CB4_138 | ecosystem: Environmental > Aquatic > Marine > Oceanic | place: Arctic Ocean: Canada Basin | collected...
AATATTTTAAGGATATACATTTTTTAAATAAAATTTTTTTAATAGATAGCACTTATAAAGAAAAAATAATTAACAGAATCAATAAGAAATTTATTAATGGAATTATTACTCCATATTTAGAAAATAAAGTATTTAAATATAAAAATCATTTTTATGGATTAAAATATTTTATTTTCGACCCTAGTGCTAAAATAGGAAATAAAAATATTAAAGAGATTAAGAAGATTTTAATTTCATTTGGTAATAGTGATCCTAAGAATATTTCAAAATTTGTATTAGAAAATATTGTAAGATTGGGCCATCAAAAGGATATAAATGTGGTTATTGGACCACTTTTTAAAAATCAATTGATAATTGATTTAAAAAGATTACAAGAAAATAATATTTTCCATAATATAAAATTGCTTAATAATAAAAATAAAATTTCTGATCAATTAAATTGGTGTGATCTTGCTATTGTATCATGTGGTCTAACAAAGTATGAAGCAATTTTACATAAAAAGCCATCAATAATAATTCCAATTGATAGAAATTCAAAAATGCAAGCTAAAATTTTAAGCAAAAAAAATTTGATATATTTATCTAATAGTTTTGAAAGGTTAAATTCATCACAATTTCAAAAGATATTAAATGTAGTTTTAAATGACAAAAAAAGTATTTATAAAATTATTAAAAATTGTAAAAAATTGAACTTAGATAATAAAAACCATAAGTTTCTAAAATTAATAAATTTTAAATGAAAAAATTAGGGATTATCATAGAGGCAAGAAGCACATCAACTAGATTGCCAAATAAACATTTTTTAAAAGTTAATAATAAGGCCATTATTGAACACTTAATAAAAAGAGTAAAAAAAATAAAAAATGTCAGCAATATAATTATTGCCACTACGAATAATCAAGAAGATGATAAATTGTGTAATTTAGCTAAAAAAAATAGAATTGATTATTTTAGAGGAAGCGAACTTAATGTAACTAAAAGGGTACTAGACTGTTCACATAAATTTAAACTTGATTATATATGTGAAATTACTGGAGATTGTCCTATCATAGATATCGAATTGGTTGAACAATTAATATCTACTTTTCTAGAAAATTTAGATTTAATTGACTATGCTACAAATTCACAGGGGCTACCAAATGGGATGGGATGCCAAGTTTTCAAAAAAACAATTTTATTAAAATCATATAAAGAAATAGGAAATAATTTAGAAGAACAAGAACATGTTACATTAAATATATGTAGAAATCCCAAAAAATATAGACTCCTTTTTTTAAAACATCCAAAAAAATTTTTAAGATCTGACATAGGTGTTACATTAGATGAAATTTATGATTTTTATTTATTAAGGAAAATAATTAATTATTTTTATAAAAAAAATGTTTTTTTATTTAATTGTTTGGATGTAATAAATCTTCTTGAAAGAAAAAAGGATTGGCTTAAATTAAACAAGTCTATAAAGAGAAAAGAAGATACTATAAAAATTTAGAGATAAAAATTATTTTATTAAATGATTACAATTATATCGCATGACGCTGGGGGAGCTGAAATTTTATCAAGTTATGTAAAAAACATTAAAAATCAATATCTTTTTTGCTTATCTGGTCCTGCTATAGATATTTTTAATAAAAAAATAAATAAATTAATAAATAGAAATTTAAATTTTTGTCTTAAAAATTGTAATGAGGTTATAGCTTCCACAGGAGTAACAAATTTTGAGATAAAAGGTGTTAGAAAATTCATTGAAAATAAAAAAAAATCTACAGTTATTCTTGATCATTGGTGCAATTATAAAAGAAGATTTCTGTTTAACAAGAAATATATATTTCCAGATGAAATTTGGGTAACAGATAATATGTCCTATATAGACTCTAAGAAAATTTTTAAAAAAACTAAAATTAAAAAAATAAAAAACTACTACCTAATAGATCTAAAAAAAAAATTCTCTCCTAAAAAAAATAATAACTTAGTTTTTCTCTGGACTCCAGTTTTAACAAAAAAATATCCAAATCTAGATAGAATAATTTTTAAAGAATTTTATGAAAAAATATATCTTAAAAAATTTAGAAATATAAATTTAATAATTCGTCCTCATCCTTCAGAGCATCCTTACAAGTATAAAGATTTAAAGAAGAAATATAAAAGATTAAAGATAAGTAAAAAAAAAGAACTTTTGCAAGATCTCCAGTATTCAAAAGTGACATTTGGATTTAATTCAATGGCAACTTATATTTCTAATAAGCTTGGAATAAATTCTTATAATATTGTTTTAAAGAATTTGCAAAATAATATCTTTATAAAACATAGATTTAGTATAAAGAATGTAGAACTTAAATTAAATAATAAATGATTTTTAAAAAAAGAAATTTTATTGATAATAAAGAAATTTTTGCAGTAAAAAAAGTTTTACAAAGTGGAATATTATCTAAATATTTAGGAGAGCCAGGTAAATTGTTTAATGGGGGCCCAAAAGTAAAACTTTTTGAAAAGAAGATACAGAAATATTTTAAAGTTAATCATGCGTTAGTAGTAAATTCTTGGACTTCAGGATTAATATGTGCGGTAGGAGCATTGGATATCGAGCCTGGTGATGAAATTATTGTTCCACCTTGGACTATGTCAGCCTGCATCACATCGATACTTTTTTGGAATGCAATACCAATTTTTGCTGATATTGAAAAAGATTATTATACAATTTCTCCAAGTGAAATTGAAAAAAAAATTACAAAAAAAACTAAAGCAATAATTTCTGTTGATATATTTGGTCAATCAGCAGATATGGAAAAAATAAACAAGATTGCAAAAAAATATAAATTAAAAGTTATTAGTGATACTGCTCAAGCTATAGGATCTAAATATAATGGGAAATTTAGTGGAACACTTGCTGATATTGGTGGGTTTAGTTTGAATTATCATAAACATATTCATACTGGAGAAGGTGGAATATTAGTTACGAATAATAAAAAATATGCAGATAAAATGAGACTAATAAGAAACCATGGGGAGTCAGTAATTAAAAAAACTGCAAATAAAAAGGATTTAATTAATAGCTTTGGATTTAATTTTAGAATGGGCGAAATAGAAGCGGCTATAGGTATTGAACAACTAAAAAAACTTAAAAAAATTTTAAATAAAAATATTGAGACAGCTAATTTGTTTAAAAAAGAATTCTCTCAACTTAAAGGTTTATCTATTCCTAAAATAAGAAATAAAGCTACACACGTTTATTATATATACCCAATGTTAATCGATCAAAAAAAATGTAAATTTTCAAAATATGAATTACAAAATTTTTTAGAAAAAGAAGGAATATATATAGGTGTTGATTATGTGAATTTACATCTATTACCGATGTTTAAACACAAAATAGCATATGGAAAAAAAAACTTTCCTTGGTCATTATCCAATAGGAAATTAATCTATAAAGAAGGGATATGTCCAATAGCAGAAAGTTATAAAAAAAAAAATTTTATTTGTTTTAGTATGTGTGAGTATGATTATTCAAAAAAAAATATCAAATTAATTGCTAAAAAAATCAAGGAATTTTGGAAAAAAAATTCTAATTAATTGAAATGAAGATATCTACAGTTGTTGTTGGTCTTGGTAAAATTGGCATGATGTATGATTTTAAAAAGAAAAATCATTACAACAATCATTGTCAAGCGCTAGAAACTCATAAAAACTTTAATTTAATTGCTGCAGTAGATAAAGATAAACATAAAAAAAAAAAATTTCAGAAAAATTTTAAACTTCCATTTTTTACTGATTTAAATAAAGCATTTAAAGAAACAAAACCAAACTTAATAATAATTTCAACACCAACTATTCAAAATGATAAATTATTTGATTATATTAAAAAGAATAACATTACTCCTAAAATTTTTTTAATTGAAAAACCTGGCTCGTATAATTATGATAATTTTAAAAAATTTATAATTTTTTGTAAAAAAAAAAAGATAAGATTAGCCCTAAATTATCAAAGAAGTTTTTGTGATTCATTAAGCATTTTTAATAAATTTTTAAGATCGGGGGAAAAAATCAAGATTTATGTGTATTATAAGAAAAGTTTTTATAATTCTTGCAGCCATTATATAAATTTTTTTTTTGAAATTATTAAATCTAAAACTTATAAAATTATCGATGTAAGTTTTTATAAAAAAATAAATAAAGACTTCATATCTAATTGTAAAATAAAAATTCAATATTTAATAGAGTTTAAGTATATAAAAAATACTCAAGAAATAATTATTTTTAAAAATTATAAAAATCATTTATTAATTTATTAAACAAAAAAATCAAAAATTATCTTAAAAAAAAAAAATCATTCTGTTATTAAAAATAATTTTAACTTAAATTTGAAAAATGTGCTCAATTCAATATATAAAGAATATCAAAAAAAAAATAATTTTAATTTGAATAGTAGTTTAAAAACACTAGAAATAATTACAAATATTCAAAAAAATAATAATTTAAACGTTTGAATTATTTTTTTTTATTAATTTTTTTATTTCTTTTACAGACAAGAATTTCTTATTAGTTAAAGAGCTGTATGCAAAACCATCGCTAACCTTTTTTGATCCAGATATTTTTTTCATATTCATAAAGCTGGGTTGAACTATGTAATAATTTTTTTCTTCTCTTGTTACATTGTTCTCTGAATCTGAAATTAATAATTCATGTAATTTTTCTCCCGGTCTGATGCCAACAACTTTTATTTTTCCCTTACTATTAATAGCTTTCACAAGATCGACAATTTTTATTGAGGGAATTTTAGGAACTAAAATTTCACCTGGATTTGATATTTTAAAAGCATTTAATACAAATTTAACTGCCTCATCCAAGGTAATCCAAAACCTTGTCATTCTTAAATCTGTTATTGGAAATTCGTTAATATTATCCTCTTTTAATTTAAGAAAAAAAGGTATCACTGAACCACGAGATCCAGATACATTTCCATACCTTACAATTGAAAATGAAGGCTCAGATTTTCCTACTAAATTTTTTGCTGCTTGGAATAATTTATCTGCAGCTAACTTGGAAGCTCCATATAAGTTTATGGGATTTACCGCTTTATCTGTTGATAAGCATATTACTTTTTTTACATTATTTTCTATAGATGCATTAATTATATTTTCTGCACCAATGATATTAGTTTTAATACACTCAATTGGATTATATTCTGCTGTTGGAACTTGTTTTAATGCAGCAGCATGTATAATATAATCTACATTTCTAAAAGCCATCTTAAGTCTATCAAAATCTCTAATATCGCCTATAAAAAATCTTAAGTTTTTGTATTTCAAAAAATCTTTACTATTACTCATTTCGCTTTGTTTCAATTCATCTCTAGAAAAAATAATTAATTTTTTTAAATTATAATTTTTTAGTAAAAACTTAGCACAAGCCTTACCGAATGATCCTGTTCCACCAGTTATTAGGATAGTTTTATTTTTAAACATTTAGATGTTTATTATCCACTAAATCAAATTTAATCAATTTTAAAAAGCTTATATTTATAAAAAAACTCGACTCACAATATTAGACCAAAATCGAGCTGATTATGAAATTTACCCTCATAAAAGAGATGATTTAATCTTTTTCCTTCTAGTACAAAGCCATTCTTTTCAAGCATTCTTACACTACCAAAATTATTTTCCACTACACCAGCAATCAGTTTATTTAATCTATATTTTTTTTTGCAATATTAACTACGGAAGAAACTGCAAAATAGCCAACACCTTTACCCCAATAATTTGTATCCCCAACCACAACTGCTATTTCACCATATTTATGGATTGAGAGTAGTCCAGTCATAGTAATATTTCCTATATGTAAGTTTCTATCAAAAATTCCATACAAATCTGTATTATGGTCATTTAAACATTTGGCCACATAAGAATGTTGTCCACTAAGACTAAAAAATCTATACTGATTTTCTGAGTAGCGGACCACATCTGCATTAGAATACCAGCTAACATAAGATTCTGTAATATCACTTTCTTGTAAAATTCTGATTTCTAGTTTCATTTTATGCATTTAATTTAATTAATTTTAATCATTATTAAACAAAAATATATTACTAATTTAATCAAATCTATCAGTTAAAATATTTATTAAAAAAATTTTATAAATTTTAGTTATAATTAAATGAAATTTTTCTTCAGAACAGATTTATTAGTGAACAATTTAGGTGTATTTTAAATCATTGTTTAACTTATTAACTATGGTAAGTAAGTACTTAAAAAAGTAATTAAATCTTTATTACAAACTTAATTTCTAATAATTTGAATATCAAATTGTAAAATGGCTTCATATTTTGATAAAAAAAATTTATATATTTATTTTAACTATAATTAATCGGATTAGAATCAATCGTTCTGAGCACGATTTTATAGAACATAATAAAAAACTATCTAATCAAAAGTATCATGAAGATAATATAGTTTTAATTGAAATGATTGGCTTGCACTCAAATCATATAGCAATTAGCTATTTATCGAGGATACTGACAGAGATGAATAATGCTCAATTGATAGGGTATAAACCAAGATTGTCTTTGAGCATTTTCAACAAATTAAAATCTTTTATTATTGAAAAAAAATTAAAAAAAATATTTGAGTCATTTGGTATGACTAAAATTTTAAATATAGATATAAATATAAATTCTAAGACTTTGGCTAATCAGTTAAAAAATAAATTAATGTCACAGATTAAGTCAAAATCGGATGTACACCTTTTAACAGTGGACAATATATGGGTTGGTGATTTAATTTATGATCAGTATCTTAAATCCAACATGGTTCCAACGTTAGATATTAAATCAAAAGATTTTGAGGAATTAATGTTTGAATTTTGTCTTTTATTTAATTACTGGCAAGGTGTATTGTCAAAAAATAAAGTTAGAGCATTGATAATAAGTCATGCTTGTTATTTTATGGGCTTACCAGCAAGAATTGCTTCTAAATTTAATATTCCAGCGTATCAGGCAACACTAGAAAATATATATTGTCTTACTAAGTATAATCTTCATCCCTCAAGTGAATTTCACTCTTATAAATCAGATTTTGAAAAGTTTGATATCAAAATAAAAGACAAGGCAATTATAAGAGCTCGAGAAAGACTAAATTTAATTTATGAAGGCAACATTAATGTTGATCAGCCTTACATAAAAAATTCAGCATATAATCAAAAAAAACCTATAGGAAAGGTAATTCATAATAATAAACCTATAAAAATTTTGATAGCACCACATTGTTTTTTTGATAGCCCTAATGGACTTGGGAAAAATTTATTTCCCGATTTTTATGAATGGTTAGATTTTATTGCAAAATTAAGTATTAAAACAGATTATGAATGGTATATTAAAACTCATCCAAACACATTTCCTGAAAATAAGTTAGTAATCAAAGATTTTGTCTCCAGATATCCAAAAATTAATTTTTTAAATGACGAGATATCTCATAATCAATTAATTGATGAAGGAATAAATATCGTACTAACAGTTTATGGTTCTATAGGACTTGAATATGCTGCAAAGAACATAACAGTAATTAATGCAAGTCAAAACAATCCACATATATCTTTTGATTTTAATATTCACCCTAAATCAAAAGAAGAGTTAAAAAATATAATATTAAATCTTCATAACTATGTAAATGCTAGTTTGTATTCAGATGATATATATAAATGTTATTATATGAAGTATTTGCATTATAAAGAAGATATTTTTATCTCTGATTATAAATCTGTTGTCAAACATATGGGTGGTTATTACGATGCACTTTTTACTTCAAAAATCTATGATTTTTGGCTTAACTATTGGTCTAAGGATATTCATTCACATATAAATAAAACTTTAAAAGAATTTGTGCTTTCTGGTGAATATAAAATGAAATCAAAATGGAGGTAGGATTTTTTTTATATTGTACCTTAATATGATTAATCATATTCGATACATAAAATTATAATTTTAGTATAACTTAAATACATACATAATGAATAAAAAATTTTGGAAAAAAAAAAAAATATTAATCACAGGCCACACTGGTTTTAAAGGAAGATGGTTAAGTGTGTTTTTAGAATTATTTGGTGCAGAGGTTCATGGTATAAGTTTAAAACCAAAGAATGATAATATATATTACTCATTAATAAAAAGAAATTATTATTGTGATATCAATGATTTTACTAAACTACAAAAAATTATAAAAAAAGTTAAACCCCAAATAATTTTTCATTTAGCTGCTCAATCCTTGGTATTATCTGGATATAAAAAAATTGTTAGCACTTATAAAACAAATTTTATGGGCACTATTAATGTAATAGAAGCATCTAAAATATTGAAAGAAACCAGAGCTATATTAATTGCTACCACAGATAAAGTTTATAAAAATAAAAATAATGATAGTTTTTTTAATGAAGATTCAGAATTAGGTGGAAAAGATCCCTACAGTGCTAGTAAAGCCGCATGTGAAATTGCAATACAAAGTTATATCAAAAGTAACCTGGTAGAAAATGTAAATCTAGCATCAATGAGGGCTGGAAACGTTATAGGAGGAGGTGATTTCGCACCTGATAGATTAATGAATGATTTAATTAATTTTTTTAAAGCAAAAAATGGTTTTAAAAAAAGATTGATTATCAGAAACCCAAATTCAATAAGACCATGGCAGTATGTATTAGATGTTTTAAGTGGCTATATATTGTTAGCAGAAAAATTATATTTAAATAAGAGATTTATAGGTTCGTTTAATTTTGGACCAAATAAAAATTTAACTAAAATAAAAGTAAAAAAAGTTGTAGAGGAATTTAAAAAATATTTTAATAAAAACAGTAAAATTTTTTATAAAGATAAAGATAAAGATAAAAAAGAAGAAGCCAAAATTTTTTTAAATATCAATAAAGTTAAAAAATATTTAAGTTTTAAAAACAAAATTAATTCTCTTGAAAATTTAATTAGTAGATCGATTTTTATTTATAATGAAATTAATAAAAATAAATTGAATAATCGAAAAAGCATTTATATTAATGAAATAAAGAGATATATGAATGAATAGACAAAAAAAAATCTTTCCTAAACTAGTAGGTTATTTTGTAAGTAAAGATGTAAGAGGTAAATTTTGTAAAATTTATGATAAAAAAATAGCTAAAAATTTTAATTATAAAATTAAGGAAATTAATTTTAGTTATAATAAAAAAAAAGGAACGTTGAGAGGATTACACTACCAAGACTTTCCAAAAAATGAAGACAAGTTTGTATGTTGTGTAAAAGGAAAAATATTTGATATCGTAGTAGATATTCGCAAAAATTCAAAAAATTTTCTAAAATATAAAAGCTTTAATTTGGATGATAAAAAACAACAAATACTCTATATACCAAAAGGGTTTGCCCATGGTTTTCAAACATTGTCTAAAGATTGCATACTAGTGTATTTACACTCTGAAAACTTTGATAGTAGGCTTGATAGGAGTCTTAACGCTTTAAATAAAGATTTAAAAATAAATTGGCCAATTAAAAAGAAAATATTATCATATAAAGATAAAAATCATTATCAAAAAAATTTTAAAGGTATTTAAATTTGTCTATAAGAAAAAAATATAAATGTAGAAATTGTAATTCAAGAAATATTTTGAATTTAATAAATTTTAATAAATTACCATTAGCAAATAATTTATTGTTAACACCCAAAAGTAAAGTAAAAAGATTTGAACTAAAATTAGTATTGTGTAAAAAGTGCTGGTTAGTCCAAACTACTAAGAATATAAATAAAGATGAAATCTTTAATTCTGATTATCCCTACTTAACATCAACATCAACTACTGCTAATAATAACGCTTATGATTTATATAAATTTATTTATAAAAATTTTGAGCTTAAAGGAAAGACATTAATTGAACTTGCTTCAAATGATGGTTATTTTTTAAAAAATTTTAAAAAACATAAAAAAATAGATGTTTTAGGAATTGAACCCACCCCAATCCCTGCTAAAATTTCAAAGAATAGGGGAATAAAAACAATTAAAGATTTTTTTGGTTTAACTTTAGCAAAAAAATTAAAAAAAAAATATAAAAGTGTAGACTTAATAGTTGCAAATAATGTTATCGCCCACTTATCTAATATTCATGATTTTGTAAAGGGTATGAAGATTTTATTGAGTGATAACGGTACAATAATATTAGAATTCCAATATTTTATTGAATTAGTTAAAAAAAACTTAATAGATAATATTTACCATGAGCATTATTTTTATTACTCTCTAACTTCGATTAGAAATCTTCTAGAAAGACATAATTTAAGAATTTATGATGTTCAAAAAATTAATGTTCATGGTGGTAGTTTAAGAGTATTTGTATGTCATTCTAATAATAAAAAAATTCCTACAACTTCTTATTTAAAAAAAATGATGATTAATGATTATAAATTAACAAAAAATCTTAATTTCTATAAAAGTTTTCAATCAAATTATAATATATTAAAAAAAAATTTAAAAAATTTCTTTTTAAAGCATCAAGATAAAAAAATTATTGGGTTTGGTGCTGCTGCAAAAGCATCAACATTTATAAATATTTTTGATTTAAATAATTACAACATAAATTTAGTTATTGATAATGCGAAAACAAAACAAGGTAAATTTATATCTGGAACAAATATTAAGGTTACAGATCCAAAAAGTATTAAAATTAAAAATTATGACTATGTGTTAATATTTGCCTGGAATCTTAAAAAAGAAATTATAAAATTTATAAAAAAATTTTATAATAAACCAAAAATAAAATGTGTAACTTTTGTTCCAAAAATAAGAATAGATAAAATTTAATATGAAAGTAGTAATATTAGCAGGTGGATTAGGTACAAGACTTAGTGAGGAAACAAAATTGATTCCAAAACCAATGGTCAAAATTGGAAATAAACCAATTTTGTGGCATATAATAAATATTTACAAATTTTATGGGTTTAAAGAATTTATTATTGCTTCTGGTTATAAATCTAAAATAATTGAAAAATATTTTTCTAAAGAAAATTTGGGTTTAAATATTAAAGTTATAAATACTGGGAAATACTCTTTAACTGGTCATAGAGTATATAGATTAAAAAAAATTCTTCAAAATGATACATTTATGCTAACTTATGGTGATGGAGTGGCAAACATCAACATTAAGAATTTAATTAGACAGCATAAAAGATTAAAAAAAATTACAACAATTACTACTGTTAGACCCCCTGCAAGATGGGGTGCTGTTAAAATTAAAAATAATAATGTAAACAAATTTGAAGAAAAAAATAATAAAAATGAAGGATGGGTCAACGGTGGGTTTATGATTTGTGAACCTGAAATATTTAATCATTTTAATAATAAAACAAATTGTGTTTTAGAAAAAGATGTTTTCAATTCGTTAATTAAAAAAGAACACTTATCAGCATTCAAACATCATGATTTTTGGCAATGTATGGATACATTAAGGGAAAAAGAAACCCTGAATGACATGTGGAAAACAAATAATGCTAAATGGAAAATATGGGATTAAAATTAATTGAGAATCAAATTCAACTAATCTGTTTTGCAAAAGTATGATTAAAAAAAAATTTTTTTTATTATTTTCAACAACATTAATATATTTAAGTTTTTTTTTAGGATATTTTCTTCACGAAAATTCTGCAGGTGGAGGTTCAATTGATTTTAAACATATATCTAGCAATATTTTATTATTTAAAGAAAATAAATTTTTTGAGATTGATTGGACAAAATATGAGTCAACATCACTTCCAATCTATTATTTAATAATAAAAACTCTTAATATTTTTGATTTTTTTAAAATTGGATTATTCAATTTGTTTATATCACTATTGACTATTTTAATTTTTTTTAGATCGTTAATAAACATAAATCAGAGATATAACTTAAAAATAGATAATTCTGTCCTTTTCGCAATTTCCTCTCTTCCACTTTTAAGCCCTTATTTTAGAACATCTACTTTTTGGATGTTGGAGGAAAATATTGGATATCTATTTATGTTATTGAGTATTTTTTTTTGGACAAAGCAAAAAACTTATTTAAATATTTTTTTTTGTATTATTTTTTCTAGCTTAGCATTTTATTCAAGACAGACGTATGCATTTGTATCTATAATTATGTTTTTTAATTTTATTGATTTTAAAAAATTATTTACTTTTAAAAATATCTTAATTGTAAACTTATTTTTAATATCATTACTTCCATCTTTATATTTTTTTAAAGAGTGGGGCGGATTAGTGCCTCCGGCTGCTATTATCGAAAGACCTATTGAATTTAATTTTGTAAATTTGCCTATAATTTTTTCTATATATTTATTTTATTTGCTTCCTTTTCTGATTATGGAAAATAAAGAAAAAATTTGGAATTTCTTTTTTGAAAACAAATATATTATTTTGTTTAGTTTATTTTTTTTCTACTTTATTTTTTTTAATAAACTTAATACAGAAGATGTCTACTATAAGTTCAAACTTGGTGGTGGATTAATATATAAAATAAATTTTCATTTAAATTTATTAATTAAAAGTTTCTTTATTCAAAAAATTATTTTTATTTTTATTTCTTGGGTTGGATTTTTATCTATTTTATTTTATTTTTTGAGATCTTTTAATCTAAAGATATTTTTTTTAGTTTTTATAATAATTTTATCAAATGCTAATATAGTTTTTCAAGAATATTTTGACCCAATGATTATTATATTAATGATAATATTCTATAAAGCCAAGGACTCTAAATGTAACTTTACGAATCTTTACTTCATTTTATTTAGCTACAAATCGATCTTGCTTTTATCTAGCTTAATGTATTACTATACATTTGTTTAAGTATCTTAATTAAGCAGGGAGCGTTTTGTCATGAACCCCAACTTATTTTTTGGAGACCTTATTGAACAATAAAGATATTTTGTAAATATTAATATTTTGATTAATTTTAAAGACTATTACTATTAAGGAAGGCTTTATTAACGCGACTAATTTGCACTATTAATATAATTAAATATATATAAAAATTGGATCATATCAAAAAATACTAATAAATTAAGTAAATTTAAATGAAAATATCTTACGGAAAAAATGTTTATGACAATGAAGAAGTAAAAGCTGTTTTAAATCAACTAAAAAAATCGACACAAATGGGCAAATCAGTTCATATTTTTGAAAATAAAATTGCAAAACTGTTCTCAAAAAAATATGGCTTAATGGTTAATTCTGGGTCATCAGCTTTAACACTTGCAACTAATGTTTTAAATTTTAAAAAAGGTGATGAAATTATCACTCCATGCTTAAATTTTGGAACAGCAGTTTCTTCAATTATCTATTCTGGAGCAACACCAATATTTGCTGACATTGAAGTTGATACTTTGCAAATTGATATTGATGAGTTTCAAAAAAAAATTACAAAAAAAACTAAAGGGATAATAATTCCAAATTTAATTGGAAACATTCCAGATTGGAAAAAAATTAAACAAATATCAAATAAATTTAACCTAAAAATTATTGAAGACTCGGCTGACACTTTGGGTGCATCGATAGATAATAAGCCTACAGGAATATATAGTGATATTTCAATTACAAGTTTTTATGGATCTCATATACTAAGCTGTGCTGGAAACGGTGGGATGTTTATGACAAATAATAAAAATCTTTTTGAAAGGGCAAAAGTTTTAAGAAGCTGGGGAAGAATGTCCACTCTAACTACCGGTACATCAATAAAAACTCAAATTAAAGACACAGAAGATATTAATAAAAGACTAAATATCAAACTTGATGGTTTTGATTATGATAAAAAATTTGTTTTTTCGGAAGTTGGATATAATTTTGAACCATCAGAAATTGGAGCTTCTTTTGGATTAGTTCAGTTAAAAAAATTTGATATATTTAATAAATTAAGAAATAGAAATTTTACATCTCATCTTAACTTTTTTAAAGAAAAACAAAAATATTTTATAACCCCAAAAATTAACTCTAATGTAAAAACAAATTTTTTAGCATATCCAGTGATTATTAAAAAAAATAGAAAATTTAATAGAAAAGAATTACAGATTTTTTTAGAAAAAAATAACATTCAAACAAGACCAATTTTTAGTGGCAATATTTTAAGACATCCTGCTTTTAAACATTTAAAATCTAGTAAAAATAATATAAATTCATTTAAAAATTCTGATTATATTATGCAACATGGTTTGTTGATAGGATGCCACCAAGGACTTAAAACTGAAAACATTAAATATATTCATAATTCTATCCTAAATTTTTTAAAGAAAAAAAATGCACAATGAGAATATTAAAGTTAGTGATTTAATAGCTCTTTTTTTAAAAGAAAAAAAAATCAATCTAGTATTTGGAATTATTGGTTCTGCTAATTCACACATATTTGATTCAATAAAAAGACTTAATTATACAAAAATTATTTGTATGCATCATGAGCAATCATTAACAATGGCAATGCAAACTTATTACAGAGTCACAAAAAAGATAGGGGTGGCATTAGTTACGGCTGGTGGAGCAAGCGCTAATGCGATAACTGGCGTAATTAGTGCTTGGGCTGATTCAATACCTGGCATAATAATTTCAGGGCAGGAAAATTTGAAATATGTAAGAAAATATAAAAAAAATAATTTAAGAATGTGGGGAATTCAAGGTTTTGATAGTGTAAAAATGGTAAAAAACATTACCAAGTATTCTAAAAGGTTAACAAAACCAGAAAATATTTTATTTGAACTTAATTATTGCCTTCATGAAAGTCTAAATTCGAGACCTGGTCCTGTTTGGCTTGATATTCCTATTGATATTCAGGGAACTGCAGTAAAAAAAAGATTAAAAAAATTAAATGTAAAAAACAAAAAACAAAAAATAAATTCAAATATAGAAAATAAAATAAAAAAACTTATATTAAATGCAAAAAGACCTGTATTTTGGTTTGGTAATGGAATTAAAATATCTAATTCTAAAAAATTAATTCCTAAATTATTAGATGATTTACAATTTCCTTTTTTTTTAAGTTGGGCCGCAGTTGACTTAATTAATTCAGATCATAAATTAAATTATGGTAGACCAGGCGTCTATGGAAATAGAGCATCAAATATTATTTTACAAAATTCAGACTTAATAATTTCAATTGGCACAAGACTATCGATACCAATGATGGGTTATGTTGAAAAGGAATTTGCTAGAAACGCAAAAATTATTTACGTTGATGTTGACAAGACAGAATATTCTAAATTTGATAATAAAAATAAATTTTTATTTTATAACGATGATGCAAAAAATTTTATAAATTTTTTATCTAAAGAATTTAGAAAATCCAAAAAAAAAAAATTAATTAATAAAGATTGGTTAAACTATTGTAAAAAAACTCTAAATAACTTCCCACACCTTGAACAACCTACTCATGATGATACGAAAGGTTATATTAATTCGTATAAATTTATTCATAAATTATCTAGTATTTTAAAAAAAAAGACATGTATAGTTACGGACATGGGCACTGCTTTATTAAGTGGACACCAAAAAATTAGTTTAAAAAAAAATCAAATGATCATGACATCAACTGGCCTGGGAGAAATGGGGTACGGTTTACCAGGTGCTATTGGAGCTTCGTTTGGTCTAAATAAAGGTGAAGTTATTTGTTTAAATTGTGATGGTGGAATAATGATGAATCTTCAGGAGCTTCAAACTATAGAAGAATATAATCTGCCAATTAAAACTTTTATTTTTAATAATGATGGCTATTTAATGATTAAACATACACAAAAAAATTTGTTTAAAGGTAATTACGTTGCTGTAAATAAAAAAACTAATATTTCGTGCCCAAATCTTAAAAAGTTAGCATCTACCTTTAATATGAAATATTATTTAATAAAAAATTGGGCTGATTTTAAAATTAAAACAAAAAAAATTTTATCAAGTAAAAAACCAATTATTTGTGAAGTATTAATGAATCCTGAGCAATATTTTCATCCAAAGTTAGGAACTGCAATTAATAAAGAAGGAAAAATTATCTCTCCGCCTTTAGAAGATTTATCTCCATTACTTAATAGAACAGATCTTAAAAAAAACATGATCATCCCTATTCATAAAAAATCAAAAGAAATTTAAATTATTTTTTTTTTAAATTATAAAGTATATTAAAAATCAAATCTTCTTGACCAGCCACCAATCTTTTACTCCCTATAGCTTTAAAAGCTTCAATATCATCAAGTTTAAATTTATCTGAAAAATAATCTACTTTTGATGCGAATCCTGAAAAAAGCCCATAGTTCGCACTCATAATGTTTTTTGGTTCTGAAAAAGGATTTTTATATTTTATTTTTCCCTTTTCTAAAATTTTTGGAAATTTTTTTGCTATTTGATATATTGCATCAATTTTTACATTTGTTTTAATATTAATCTTTTCTAACACAGTTAAAAAAACATCCATTTGAGTATTTCCTGCGCCAGCTCCAAAACCTTTAATAGCTACATCAATAATTTCTGCACCATATAAACATGCCGTTATACTATTCCAAATTGCACTTCCAAAATTATTATGTCCATGAAAACCCACTCTTATTTTAAATTTCTTTTTTATATTTGAAATAATATCTTTAAGGTCATCTGGTAAAAAAATACCAGCAGAATCCATAATTATAATAGTTTTGATGCCTAAGTTGTGTAAATATTTAACTTTTTCTAAATACGTTTTTTTTTTATCATAAACAAGGTGTGCCATCATTAAAACACCCCAGCACTCAACATTATTTTTTTTACAAAATTCAATTTGAGAAAAAGTAGTATCTATTTCAGTAGAGTTTGTTCCTATTCTAAAAATATCAACTCCACAATCTATTGCTTTTTTTAAATCATCAATTCTTGAAAAACCAGGGATTGAATGAATAGATAATTTTGTTCTTTTTAATTCTGACCTTGCTATTTTAAGAGCTTTTTCATCAGAAATATTAGATCTTCCAATTGATAAAGATGAAGCTCCTAGTCCGTTTCCATGACCAACTTCAACTATATTTACACCTGTTTCATCAATCAATTCACAATAACTTCTTATTACTTTTTCATTAATAGAATGATTAACAGCATGATTTCCATCACGCAGTGTAACATCACTAATTATTACTTTATTTTTTACTTTTACCATCAAAATAATTTTGATTAATTTGTTTAGCCAAATGAACTGCGGATGAAGTTATTATATCTAAATTACCAGCATAAGTAGGTAAATAATCTCCTTGCCCAATTACTCTTACTGTAACTCTTAAGACTCTTTCATCAAATCCTTTAAATAACGTAGCATTATAATCTGGCATATAAAACTTTATTTTAGAATTTATTTTTTTTAATTCTTTTTTCAAATTAATATATTTTTTTGGTTTGATTGATTTTTTTAATTCAAAAAAAAGTGAGTTCATCATGTTAACAGGTGGAACTGATGGGTTTAAATTTATAATTACTTTTGTTTTTTTAATTTTTGTTAGTTGTTTAATGGCATTTTCAGTATTAATGATATATTCGTTAATATTATTTCTAGTAGCTATTCCTGCACTTTTAGATGATATGCTTGATACAAGCTCTGAATAAACAAGATTTCCTCTAAGAATTTTTTTAAATAAAGAAATAATTGGTATAGATGTCTGTCCACCACAAGTAATTAAATTAACTTCATTTGGTATTGTTTGTTGGTTAAAGTAAGGAACAACATATTTTCCAAAAGTTGAAGGTGTCAAATTAATATAAAATTTATTTCTTATTAAATTTTTTAATTTTTTAGTAATTATCATATTAGAGTTAGCTGATGTACAGTCAAAAATTACATTACAAGAATTAAGGTTTTTTTTAACCCCATTAACACCCGTATCGTAATATAAAAATTTCTTCTTTTTACAATATTTTGCTCCCTCTGATAATTTATTGGTATTAAAGATGAAAATTTTATCGAAAATATTATTTCTTTTTAATTTTATATAAAGATCTATGCCTATTTTACCTGTTCCTATAATTATCGCATTATTCATTGAATTATTTTTTATATTAAATATAGAGATATAACAATAATAAATATTTTGTTAATAAGGTAAAAATGAAAAATCTATTAATAATTGGAGGAAGTAAGTTTATAGGTAAAGCATTTATTGATTATTTTAATTTTCAAAACAAATTTAAAAATCTAACCATTACAATAATTTCAAAAAAAAATATTTATTTACCTAAAAAAAATAAAAAAATTATTATTATCAAGAAAAATTTCAAAAATATAAGAAAATTACCAAATTGTGATTATATTCTTTACTGTTTAAGAACTGAATCAATTAAAGATGATAATAAATTATTCAGTTTATTTGAAAAAAAATTACTAAAATTAAAAACAAGACCTAAAGTAATATTTACAAGTTCGGGTTCTGTTTATGGTGCAAATAATAAAAAAAAAAAAATAAAAAAATAAAAAAAAATAAAAAATATTAATATAAAAAAAAAAATAAAAAAAAAAAAAAAAAAATAATTCCAATACCCAAAATACAAAAAATAAAAAAATAAAAAATAAACAAAACATAAAAAAAAAAAAGAAAAAAAAACAAAAAA
>Ga0114998_10001400_pt1 | contig 18556 bp, 15 predicted proteins | sample ArcticOcean_MG_C_5_FD_87044 | JGI IMG/M metagenome (GOLD analysis project Ga0114998, IMG submission 87044) | Marine microbial communities from western Arctic Ocean - ArcticOcean_MG_CB4_138 | ecosystem: Environmental > Aquatic > Marine > Oceanic | place: Arctic Ocean: Canada Basin | collected...
CAACGTATATTAACACAGAACGAGGTTAATTTTTGTGAACAAACGAACTATCGAAAGATCTGTTTAAACGTATCGTTCCCAACCTGGACATTTCTTTTCTATTGCATAGTTTAAGCACTCGATGTGGTATCCGTGAGCGCAACGACAAGTTTCCGAATCCCAAGGACATCCGTGTTCGTGTAAATACTTCAATACGTCCAAATGGCCTCTTAAGGCAGCGATTGCACACACATCCGCATCCATAGGACAATCATTCTCGACGCAATACTTGACCATTGAGAGGTTACCTTGATATGCTGCCCGACCAATCGTCCGTTCATCCCACGCACACTGTTTCACCTCTCGCGCCCATTTGAGAAAATCCAAGTTGTTTGTCATAGCAACTCGATGGCAGAAACGTTCCTGAGTCATCTCATTACCAATCCCGTCTCTCTCACCAAACCGATAATTATCCCACGCTAACTCTAACTCTTGCATTGATTTAACATCTTCAACATATCGTTTCTTATTGTTCAATTCAATATCCGATCGAATAACCACATCCCTACTCGCTCTGCATAAATCATAAAATATCTTCAAATCGAACGCGTTCAATTTCGTGAGAACTTCGGCTGCAAACACTGACGGTATCTCTGTCACGAACTTCCATAAAGGCGAAGGTGAATCACTTAACGATGCCTCGACACTGTATGCACTCATTCTTTGTTGATATATATTCCAGTATTACTTTGATATATGTTTATCAGTGCGGTTTAAAATGAAGTCAAACGAGATCTGAGAAAGAAGAAAAAGAGCTAAAACACAAGATGCAAGAACAATAACACATACCGGTAAGCAGAAAGAAGTGATGAAACATATTATTACAGCGTACATATCGTATGACATTAAACTACTTTCTCTCTCTCTCTCTCTCTCGCTACTCTAATTCCTATATAAACATACCCATACTACATACTACTAAAATTACTTCGTCAAAGTGAAGCTTAAGAACGCGCAATCGTAAACAGTTCTGTGCATGGATTTCCAATCAGTCGCGTACGAACACAAAACGTTCGTTTCTTTAACATCTACCGAGAATCCGAGCTCTCGAGCGAACGCGAGTAAGTCATCGAGTGCGACTTCGATTGAGATATCGTCAGGTTCTTGATTATCTTGATCGACCCAGTGCCATAGTAAAGGACCGATTGAGACTAACGTGCCACCGTTTCGTAAACAGTACTTGATCGTTTTAAGATAGTCGAATACGTTCTTTGCGGTGTCCAAAAAGAAGCAGCAGCAAACGGCGTCGAACGCGTTTTCGTACTCTTTAGCTTTATAGACTTCGCTAAAGTCGCCTGCACACATGGACATTGATCCGCCTTGTTTGAACTTATGCATGTTGTCTGAGGGAGATTCGTCCGGGATTTTGATCAATCGATATTGGTCTTCTCGCGATAAATGGTTTAAAGGCGTATGCCAATACGGCGCGATTTCAAATTGATTATTCTCATCTGAACAATTTAGCATAAACGAAGACCCGAACAACATGTAATACGAGAACTCGTTCCCTTCGGCTTCGAACCCGGCTTTTGCTAACTCGTACACTAATCGACCTAATCCAGCTCCTGGAACGAGCACGCGCGGAGCGAATACGTCGTCCGGATTCGTTTTACTAAAAAAAACATCTTCCAACCTACGAAGAAGTTTACCTAAACTCTCCTCTCTCTCTACTTTACCTTCTTCTGCCCAATCTCGCACTAAATTCTTTAAAACATATCTCGCCTTTTCGTGATCTTCGCTCGACGAATGCAGGCCAGGGTGCTCGGCTTCATCGACGTCGTCAAAATCAAGTTCAACCCTTAAATGTTCGGGAACGCGTTCGTTCCTAAACGTCCCCAAAAGTGAATCAAAGAAAATCTGATTCCTCTCAACCGCTCCTTCGGCTAACTCGTTCCCTTTCTCGTAGACTGCTTTGATCATCGTTTTATGCAACTCGTCGTTCAAATTCGAGTTTTGGAATTTTTCCAAGTTTCGTTTCCTCCTTTTGAGTTCGTGCGATGCCTTTAAGGAGTACGATTGCAGAGCGAGCGTGCATTTGTTGATCGCTAAGCGCTCGAGTTTTTCGTTTTTCTCTTTTTGTTCTCGCGACGTGTTCATTTTTTGATGTTTAAGAGAACCATTCTATCATTACATGCAGCATGTATAACAATAAAGCGTAATTGTTTTTGCTATGCTATACATAGTCCGTAACCGTGCATACTCCTTCCAAAGCCAATTCCAGAAGTCGCAGTGGACGAAAACCTGAAAGAAAAAAATACGCATCCCTTAAATTCAATACGCGCTTTAACGACCTCGCTCGATACGAGGTCCAACGAAAACATCTTCGTCACGTTTTTCCGTTTTAATTTCGTGATCAGATCTCGAAACCTGATTTTGCTTCTTCTTCTTTCTCGAGCACGTCCGCGCCGATCGACGATAGAACTTCCAACGAAAGGACAGTGCGCTCAACTTTATCTCGTTCTCTCCGCAATCTCGTCTCAATCTCTGTGTCTCCCGTTTCCTCTCACGCGGTGCGACTTCGGTCAAACAATTTACTTTCTTTTCCAAATCCTCTCAATGTTTTAAATTCGACAGACATGTGCCAGTGAGAGGTTCCTTGAAAGAACGACAACGCGTCCATTTACGTTTTTCATAAACATAAACTCGCACGCGCGTATCTAATTCATTCAAAAGCGAATAACAGACAAACCGAATCGCTTCTTCTTCTGTCATAGAAAGGAAAAGAATGTTCTCCATCGCGCGTGCGTACTCTCTTGCAAACACGGCGACTGATCAAATACAACTCGTACACAAAATGAAATCGAAAAGGAAACTGATAGGATCGAAATCGATCAGTGGTAGTGGTAGAAGCACTGGTCGCTCTTTAACTCGTTTTCGCCCAACGCGCAAGATCTTGCGAGTTCCAAAAGCTTCGAATGCCGAAGCAGAAGCAGAAGCAGAAGCAGAAGTGTATTACGAAGGCCTGTACGGGAAATGGAAAGTTGATGGGCGAGATAAATTAGAGGTGTATGGGTACAGAGCCGCTATTTCTGTAATGGCCGCGGCAGCTTTGTTCTCTGCTCTATCGAACGCTGTTGGATTAGATCGAGGCGTGCAGGACGCGAGTTACTTCGCCGCAGCCAGTGGTTTAGGCGTCGCGCTCGCGCTCGTGCACATATACGTCAGCGAGATCAAGTTAGCGATGCAAGCGATGTACGTAGTTGGATTAATTGGATCTGTTGGGATCGCGGTAACGAACACGGATGTATCGGTGTTGAGTTTTGTTGAGGAACATCGCGCGACGGTTTGGTTGATCGGTCCAATGTTTGCCGCGTTTACCGGGTTGGCGTTCAAAGAGGGCGCGTGTTACGGGAAGCCGGAAGCTTTTTCGTTGTTTTTGATCACGCCTTTAATGTGTTTAGGGCATTTGACTGGTCTCGCTTCGAGAGAGGTTGAGCTGTTCTTTTGTGCGTCGTTTCTTTTAGCCGTTAGTATATTCGCTTTGAGAAAGTATACGCAGGCGATTAAGGACGATATAGGCGATAAGTCAGTTTTCACGTTTCGAGCGCTTAAAACGGACGTCGAAAGAAAAGCGTACTTGGAGAGTCAAGGTAAGGATTTGAGTTTATTAGTTGAAGACGGCGCGTAGTTGTGGTAGTTTCATTCAATATATAGTTTTTTGCTTGTAATGCTAATTTAGATATACTATCGTTGGAGGTAGTTAATCCATTTGTTCGCTCTTCTTTACTTCTTCTTCATCGTCTTCTCCTTTCTCAATCATCATCGGTGCTAGTTCTTGTTCTTTTTGTTCTTCTTTTTGTTCTACCTCTTTTTCATCATCATCATCTTCTTCATCTTCTTTTTCCTCCTCTTCATCGCTTGACGACGACGAAGAAGAATCATAGCTCGAGCTCTCGGATTCGGAATCCGAATCTGAATCAGAGTCATCCGAATCTGAATCAGAGTCGGAATCATCTGAGTCCGAATCATCAGAGTCGGAATCATCCGAGTCATCCGAGTCAGAATCCTCTTCCGAACTCGAGTAGAATCCACGGTTACTCTTTTTTGCGGGTTTTTGCGTACTGCCAGCACCACCAATACCGCCACTACCAGTATCGTAGGTCCGATCTCGCACAGACGCTGGGGGCGCTTCTCTCGGATGTTTTGGTAAGCCAGCGTATCCATTCGCGACGTGCTCGACAAACTGCGATAGAGAACCGAGTTGATGCGGACACACTGGTGGCGCCGGCGAAGGTAAACGTGTGATTGGCTTTTGGCAAAACAACAGCTTTTCGTGAAGTAACTTTTTTAATCTCGGGAACGCGTCTTTTTGTTCATTGTCTTTTGCAAAGATTGCGGCATAAATTCTGGAACGGTCGCGAATATCTACCGAAGGATCCTTCGAAGCCATATTTAAGCAGTGTCTCAGCAACGGTTCCGTTTCGGATGGGTATCTCACGTACATTTTACACGTCGCGTGAAGGATTTGTTGGCGCGTAGACTCGTGCTCGTCCGGGAATCTCGCCATCGCTTTCGTAACCACGGCCAAGGCGAGGTCAAAAAAGTTTCTATTCCAGCTCGAATCCATTTGGCCGAGCTTTTTATATCCTGCCCCCCCATCCGCAGCAACTGCAACAGCCATAGATGATCCAGTAGCAGCAGCAGCGACGCTTTCTTTGGTGGAAATATTTTGGTCCAAAAACAACTCGCCACCGGCGAGCCAAACTACCGCTGATCTTGCCGCCGGGGCGAGTAATTGGTCCAATCTGCGTACTAAAGTTGCCACAACCGAAGCGTGTTCCTTTGGCGCCTTTTGCACCAACGCTCGAATAACGACGACGGCTTCGCCCGCGACTGTTTCAGAAGGGTGCAAAGACAGTTCAAGTAAAGAACGAATGCAAATAGATGCGATTTGCGGCATGATTGCAGCGCATCGACCGACGGCTCGAATCGTCAACGCAACGAACTCTTGCGAAGATGAACGTAAATACGCTTGCAGTTCGCGCAATAAACTTGGCGCATTTTCTGCGGTGACGATGTATGTCAACATTTCGAGCTTCAACGCTCTAACCTCCATATGATCTTCCGGATGGATGAAAAAAGCTTCAAAGTGCGATTTGAAGCATCTAGGCTGAACGGCTGCCATTGCCACGGCGTTCTTTAATAATACGTGTTGACACTCTGGTTTCGTTCTCGCCGCAAAAATCAACGCTCTCGTCGCTCGCGGAACATCAGCGATCGGTGCGAGGTACCAGTGTAAAGATGCGACGGCTAAAACGACGCCAGCGTTTTGCGATTGAAGAAGCGGTCGCGTACATCTGAGAAGTAATCGATGATCGTCGTCCAGAAATTCAGGGCCTTGATTTACTGGACCTCGTTTTTTAGACTCTCTGTTTGTCTTTTTTGTATTAGCACCAGAATCTGAATCGTCGGAATCTGAATCTGAGTCGTCGTCTGATTCCTCGTCGTCATAAAAGTTTGCGGCTTGCGCCAAGATACCTTTTGTGCCTCCAGTATCGTGTCTGTCGTATCCTCCAGCGCTGCCTTTCCCGGCATCATCGTTGAAGCCAGCAATCTCCAACATTTCACTATTCGTATCGTTATTATTCAAACCAGATTTAACGTTCAGTTCTCTGCTGAAACCATCTGGAGGTAAAAACTGCGTCCTCGCGTATCGTAACAACAACTCGCAAGTTAACATCTGTCCCCATTCGTCGATATCGACTAAGATTCGAGCCAATTTACGATAATGCCTATGTAATAAATCAATTCTATGCGGACACACCTCCTGAAACGCCGCAATCGCACTCGAAAGCACAAACGGAGTCGAATCTCTCAGCATCGTTTCAATAACTTCGACGAAATCATCCGCCCTCGACGGGTCTAATCGAAAAACTTTCGGAATCGCGTTCGCAGCCGCTTTCCTCACATGCGGACTCACATCAACGGCGCACTTCCTAATAGCCAACACGACGACTGGAACGATAACTTTCACTCTAATACTCGACATAACCCTCAACGCCGCCGCTCTCACGCGCGCGTTTTGATGCGCCAAATCCTTCTGAAACGAGTTTATCGATAACAACGCTTCGTCCGGTCTCTGCTCGGCCGTTCTCACTAAGAACATATACACTAAAGCCTTCACCTCGAACGAATCCGTGACTATGTTCACCACGACTGATGGGAAGAATATCGATACGTCTCTTCCAGTGGACATCATCGCTATCAGTTTCTTAAGCCCTTCCAGTTTCGTTCTAACGTTCGAGTCTCTCAGTTTATCGTTCAGAGCTTTCGTTTCTTCCGCGATCTTTTCGTCGTCGTCGTCGCGTTATCGATCATGTTTTTAAAACAAGCGCAGAAAAAGAACTCGTTAGTCATTACATATTCACTTAATTTATTAAATTTGAACGATCGTAATCATTATCTGTATACTTGAGATCACGACACAGAATTCGATCACGACACGGACGCGGTTCCAATTATCTCGAATTTCCAAAATCGAGCGGATTCAATTCTTCAATCAATAAACGGCGACAGATGAGACGAGAGAAAGAGACGAGAAAGAGAACGAACAAAGAAAGCGTTGGGAAGTTCCTAATTCGTACCTGTGCGTCGTCGACGAACTTTGAGTTTCCATATCCAGCCGTAACCATTTTTATTTAAAAACAAAGCTTTTAAAAAGTGACCATTACGATGAAGACAGAAGATCCTCAAAACTCGCTAGTGCTTAAATATGATTCGAGCGAGAGAAAGCGGCGAACGAGGTACTATTGAATAATCGATTAAATTTAATGTTATTAACAAGTATGTATGATTAGATTTAAAATATAATACGTATAATGCTTCCGCTCGTTCGTTTTGGTTTGTGGTGTTGTTCAGTTCAGTTCAGTTCTCGCTCTCCGTTTTCGCGCGGCGACTTCTTCCTCTTCTTCTTCGTAGTTCTAGTTTTCTCTTCTTCTCTCGTCTCTCTCTCTAAGTAAAGATGATGATTTTTCGTTTACGCTTTGGTCGCGAACTGTACGCCGTACTTATATTTTAACTGTTGTTTTTGTTGAAAATAAATTGTTTTGGTTAGTTATTTCATGTTATGAATAATTCGTGACGGAAGAAAAACAGACTACGCGCGCGCGGCGGCGGCGGCGCGTAGGTACGCAAAGGTACGTAAAATAAGGTGTGCGTCGCAGTTTATGACGCTCGAGCACTGGGGGTATCAATCCCGCGCAAACGAATCTTCAAGCGACGCTTATTTTTTATCGGCAACACGCGGCAACCATCCGAGAAGAGGTGACCCTCAGCGATTGTTTGACTAGTGTAGCCTTAGTGTTTTATGTGATGTTCGCATACTGCATAGAAAAAAAAAAGACGCAAGCGACGAGCTGCGCAATATACGAAAGAAAAAGAAGAACACGCACAAAAACACTCAAAAAAAAATTCACACACAACAACAACAACAACAACAACAAAGAGAACAATACTACTACGTACCGCTTTATCTACTTGCACCGCAATCGTCGTCGTCGTCTTTGGCACGGCCGAGGTCACAAAGTTTGCAGACACGACTGGATCAAAACTCTTCTTCACCGGGTTCATCACGACAACCTTCACCGAATGTCCGCCTCCAACTTTCTTCGCAAACGCCAAAGACGCCTTGATGTCTCCCTTGGCGCCCCCGTCCAACGCGAAACCGCCCGAATCCGTGGCAGAAGCCTTCACCATGGCAATTTGATACGAATCAAGTTTCGTCGTCGTCTTTGCGCTCCACATAATATCGCCAACCTTGCATTGCGCAGCAACCGCCATAGAGCCTAATCCACTCGCTTTCGAGAAGTTCGCTTCCAAACCCATCGCCCCTGGTCCGGACACGTAGCACGCGGACACGACGCCCTTCATTTGCTTCGCGATAATCTCACCCTTGCAGCCAATATCCCCAGCTACGTACGAGCTCGATATTTTCAACTGTTCCAACGGTTTCTGCAACGAACTGACGACCACGTTCGTCGGTCCAAATTTCAAAGTCGCTTTCGCGAACCCGCTTTTCGTGAGCTCGATTTCAGTCGTCAACGCGTCCATCGCGTACGACGTCGTTAAAGTCCCTTGTGGTTGATCCGCGCCCTTGATCACGGCCGATACGGACTATAATATAGTCACGCGTACGTATTTAATAAAAAAGTAACGCAAAAAAAAAAACGATAGTTAATAGACCGCTCTGATTTTTACGAGCGCGCGCGAAACAAACGCGCTTCCTTGCGACTTTGTTACCCAAAAACCGAGAAAAACATGTTTGGAAAAGAGAGAGAGTGGGGAAAAAAAACGGACTAAAAAGGAAATACACTTACGCCGCCAACGACCGGTTTCGCATCGATCGTGAACTTGTTCTCGTACGAAAGCTGGCCAGTGAATAAATCTGTCGTGTTCGTTGTTTATTTACAATCGATTTTAAAAAAGTTCCGAATGTTTAGTGCGCATACTTTGTGAGCTCGCGAAGAGAAAAAACGGCAAAAACGAGAGGGGAAAAGACCTCTCTCAATCTCTGTTTTGCTCGAAAGAAATGTCTTCCACATTCGCGCGATGAATCATTTAAGAACGAACCTTTAGCGCCTTTTGCGATATCTGCGTAATACTTCGCCATGATCGATGTAGTGCAGTCCCTGTTTTGCGCTGTTTGTTCGCCAGTGTATGATTAAGAACGGATCTGCGTGAGTATGAAGATGACGACTTTGAATGATGATTTTTAGATATCTTTTTTTTTTCGAATTCTCTCGAGAGAACTTTGGAGAACCAACGTTCAAATTAGGCAAATCGAATTCGAAGGCGTTGCCTTTCAAAGTATCAATCTTTTCGCTTTAAAAACACAGAGAGAACACGAACGACAGAGACAGAGTACGGATTACGGACACAGAGAGAGAGAGAGAGATATGCGCGCGCGTGTGCGCGTGTTCTAACCTTTCTTTTTACTTTGTAAACACAAAGAAACCCGCTTCGCTTGCCTGTTTATTTTGTGTGGATTTCGAAAACATGGAGAAGAGCGAAAAGAGGGTAAATTTAGGGTTTCAGAAAAAATGCTTCAATTTTCCCCAAACGAGAAAATATCTTATTCTCATTTTAATCGTTTTTTGATCGAAGAAATCAGTGCGTTAAGAAGAGTGAGAGAGAGAGGAACGATGACGACGACGATCGCGCAGGCCACGAGCTCGTCTCGTTCATCGCGTTCGTCGTCTTCGTCTGAGAAGCCTTTGTTCGAGCGTAAGAGTTTGCCGCGAGGAAGATATTTCTTAAACATCAGGAACAGCAGTAGTAAAAGGAGTAAAAGTAACAACGATGGTAGAAGTAATAATAGTGCGAGTGTAACGAAGACGGTTTTAGTGCCAATAGCGAACGGTACGGAGGAAATGGAGGCCGTGATCATAATCGACGTCTTGAGGAGGGCTGGCGTAAAAGTAACAGTCGCCTCGATCGAGGAAGATTTATTGTTAGAAATGTCAAGAGGCGTTTTCATTAAAGCGGATTGTTTCTTGATCGACTGCCGCGGGAAAGAGTTCGATTGCGTAGCGATTCCTGGGGGAATGCCCGGAGCTTCTAGACTAGGGAACGACGAACGAGTGAGAGAGATATTGAAGAATGCGGTTGACGGTAAGAAAATCGTTGCGGCGATGTGCGCGGCGCCGGCGGTCGTTTTGAACGCAAACGGTTTTTTGAGAGATTGCGACGAGGCGACTTGTCATCCATCGTTTGATTTGGGGGAAAAGTTTGAAAAATTTAAACAGAATAGAGTATGCGTCAGTGGTGCGGCGGGGAACACTTTAGTTATTACATCTCAAGGACCAGGGACCGCAATCGAGTTCGCTCTCGCGATTACGAAGGAATTGTTAGGAGAGGAGAAGAGGAGGGAGATCGCTTTGCTAATGTGCGTGTCGAACGATGTTTTATGTAGTTAGTGTACGTAGCAGTACTAGTGTAGCATTACATGAATATGAATACAGGAGGTGTGTTTGTTTCTAAATCACTAGCGCATTGATATATCGCGGGTTGATATAGAAAACCCGCTATTTTGTGCAGATTCTGAATCGGAGCACATCATATCTTCATCCTCAACGCGATAACGCGAACCCATCGAATCCTCGTTTTCTTGTTCTTCTAATCTCCACCCGCGTAAGCGATTTTGGAGATCATACGCCTCGTTCTTTCCGCCGTATATTGGAGGTAAAATATCCTCTCGCAGGGCAACGGGTTTTCTATATAAATCTTGCGCGCCTTCGGTTAAGATATAGAATCGTTCACTCATGGCCCCACGAAACACGACTGATTTCATGTGCGTTAAACAGAACTTCACGAAGTAAATAGGCCTGAACAAAAGAACTCTCGAAATCTTTATTGGCATATATCTCGACATTGAAAACGAGAGCGTTCGCGGGACTATGCTCGAGAAATTCTCAAACTTCAAGTCGCCCATATCGGACAATATTAAAAACCCGTTCTTTTGCGCGGTAGGGTAATTCCTCAACGTTCTAATAATCATATAATTCATCATCTTCAATAACTTTTCCGTTTTATACGCATCGGCTGGCATCATTTCGAACATCTTACCTGAGAACAAAGCCCTCCCTACGTCATCCGCATTCTCAAAGAGTTCAAACGTACCGGTCTCTAGAGTTTTTCTAAATTCATCGTCTTCCAAGTTTTGCTCGTAAGACAAACATCCAAACAGATCTTCGTAAAAATCGAAATATTCATGCGCTCTGTGCAAAGTCTTCGCCACGTCGCAATTCGTACATCTTAGCAACGAAATGACGACTAACTCGACTAACTCGTAATTCTTCCTCTTTAAATCATCCTTAACGTTCCTCATGACGAACGAAAATCTGGTCTGCCCACTCTGCGATTCGAACGAAACGATCTCGTCCGGATGTTCCAATAAATAGCTCTCGCGCTTATGTTCCTCTTCATGGAACGACCAATCCGGTCTAAATTTCTTAATATTTCGCGCCCCTAGAAATGGACCGTTTTTATTAAATATCGTCCTCGTCTCTAAACACTTCCTTAAATTCGTCTTCTGCGGTTTCGAGACGATCGATTCGTCCAATTTCTGCGTTCGCACGTAGTTATCCTTAAAGTGCTCTTGGAATGGATTTTTCATTTCGCTTTCCTATTCACAGCGCGGTAGTAGGAGTAGTAGTCCTGTTTTATGTACTATAATTTGTGGCGAATTTGAATTTGATGAAACGTCATGTAGTAGGGAAAAAGGAGAGAATAGGTATCCCCTGGATTTGAAAATCCAGGCGATAACGCAACGGTTTAAACGCGGCTTACTACGACCACACTTATTTTGAAATCTGTAACTATTTGAACTGCTTGACTACGCAATCGAGCACACGCTCGCAATCACGTTCGCCTTGCGGATTTTGCGTCTCGTTGACTGTGGTTTGAACGCGGCTTACTACGACACACTTATTTTGAAATCTATAATTATTTGAACTGCTTGACTACGCAATCGAGCACGCCTTCGCAATCACGTTCGCCTTGCGGATTTTGCGTCTCGTTGACGAGCAAGATGTCGCACTGTTCGTCGATAGACTCGCCGTCGATTAAAGTGTTCTCGTCTTCAGAGTTGCAAAGCTCTTTCGCTTTCATTTGCGCGCGAACGGTTGAGCTCGAGCGCAGAAGATTCCCTGGTTTTTGACAGAACGACATCGTTTTAACGTGCTCTAATTCATCGTTCCTGACGTTCATTATGACGTCGTACATGTTCTTAATCTTTGGGCGTCTGATTTCGTTCTGTTCCGAAGATGATTTTAAGCCGTCGTAGATGTTCGTTTGAAACTCATCGAACAAATATAAATCGCCGAGCTGAAAATATGAAACGGCCACTCCACACGCTGGCGTTTGTTTCAACTCGTCCTCTTTTCTGTTCAAGAAGTCGTCGTACGTTTGATACGCGTGCTCTTCGACTTGTTCGCTTAGGTTATACGCCATTCTTGGACTGACCATGTATATTACGACTGCTACCCAGAAATACACGACTGCAACGTGTTGCGCGAAAAATCGATCTTTAAAACTATCGGCGCCACCCATCGATTCCATTATTAACAAATGATGATACTCGTTCATAGTCTCAGCGAAATGTACTTTTAAGTAATCCGCCCTGCGCCACCAACCGAACGACTCGTATAAATGTAAAACGCTCAAGAACGAAAAATAAGGCACTCTCGCAATGGTCTCTAAAGCATAAAACCTCGGGTAATCCCTGTTCTCGTACAACTTATCAATCACGAACACGGCTGAATCTACGATGAGCTTATTCGCTTTCTTCTCCATCGAAATCACTACTCCGTTCGGTAACGGTTCCGGCGGTTCGTATAACTTCTTCGTCTGCGTCTGCGCTTGACTGGCTCTGACGATACCACGATCACTTCTTCTCCTAAAATTCCTACTTCTCTCGATGCTCGCACTTCTTTTACTACAACTCATCGCGTATCTCTGCGATTGCGTTTGCGGCGCATTAAAGCGCATATCTCTCGCCGCACAAACAACCGTCAATCAATAAGGACTCAAAGAACTCAAAGAACTCAAAGAACTCAAAGAACTCAAAGAAGAAGAAGAACGATTCTCTCTCTCTCTTCAAACGGAAACTCGATCACTCAAATTCGATCTCGCTCGAACGCAGTTCTCCTTCTCCTCCTCTCTCGCGATCTGCTTTTGCTTCACTGCGTCCTCGTAATCAGTCGCAGATATTTCTCTCGCCTGAACCGTCAAAGAAGAGTTGGAATAAGAACGAATTCTCTCAATTCTCGCTTCAAACGGGAACTCGTTTACTCGAAAAATCGAGCGGCTTAAAAAACGCGCGCACGAAAACAAAGGATCGATGACGGTCTCCTTCTTGTCGTTCGCGATTCTGCTTCTCACTGATCCTTCGTGATTAAAAAAAATAGCGAGAGTTAATACTTACCGGTAGTTAAGAATTTTGATTAATATAAAGTTTTATTTTAGATTTTTTTTCGGTTTCCCAGCGAGCAAATAAAAAACCGCGGTTTCTTCTTCTTCTCAAAAAGAACTTCGGATGTTCGATGACGGTCTCCTCCTTGTCGTTCGCGATTCTGCTTCTCACCGATCCTTCGTGATTAAAAAAAATAGCGAGAGTTAATACTTACCGGTAGTTAAGAATTTTGATTAATAAAGTTTTTTAGATATTTTTTCGGTTTCCCAGCAGCGAGCAAATAAAAAACCGCGGTTTCTTCTTCCTCTCAAAAAGAACTTCGGATGTCGTGTAAACATGTTTAAGAAGCACACTGGGCGACGAGAATAAGAAGAGGAACACGGTGAAGAGTAGCGCTTGGCTTTTTCTGTTCTTCTCTTCGAGTGTTATTATCACGACCGCTACTTTTCGTGCCACTGCGATATAAAAAAAGAAATTGACCGTTAAGTTTTATCTTTTGCAAGTCGCTCTTTTGGATCGTCGAATAACGTCTCTCGGGCAAATCGAAAAGCGGTTTTTGATCGAGCTACTGTTTCTAGTATAAAGCGAAGGATTCGGATATTTAGATATATATTCCTTGGTTGAGTTTTATCTTTTGCAAGTCGCTCTCTCATCAGGCAAATCGAAAAGCGGTTTTTGATCGAGCTACTGTTTCTATTACACAGCGAAGGATTCGGATATTTAGATATATAGCACAGAGAACTTTAAGACAACTTTAAGACAATTTGAACAACATCTATATATTCCTGGTTTGAGTTTTATCTTTTGCAAGTCGCTCTCTCATCAGGCAAATCGAAAAGCGGTTTTTGCTCGAGCTACCGTTTCTACGTATTACAGAGCGAAGGATTCGGATATTTAGATATATACATATTTCTGTGTTTTCAAACGGACTGAACTGAACTGAACTTGGCTGGAGTTCGTAATGAACCGAGAAGACGAAGAGAGGCCGTTACTGCCTCTGCAAGATCGAGGGGAAGAACTGGAAGAGGAAGTAGAGGAGGAACGAGCGAGGACGCGGAAGGGCGCGGATGAGTTCGTTCGGCACCCGAAAGGCCTTCTCGTACTCTCCTTAACCGAGATATGGGAACGCTTTTCGTATTACACGACTAGGGCGGTCTTAGTGCTCTTCGCTCGAGACGTGATATTCGCGAAAGGGCAGTATCGGAAGATCTCGTTCGCGGATACGTTCGCGAAAATGAACGGCGTCGATTTCGGTGATTCAATGAACGACGATGACGATGAGTTAAGGAGGATTAATGTTGATGTAGTAGCGAGTAAGTTATACGGCGCGTATACCGCGTTCGTGTATTTGACGCCGGTTTTTGGCGGGTATTTAGCGGATGCCAGCGCGGGCGCGCATAGGATGATCTCGATCGGGCTTTTGTTGATGTTTGTAGGGAATTTTGTGATCGGCGTAGAGGTCAGTTTGTTCTTTTACGGTTTATCGTTCGTCGCGATCGGGAACGGCGCGTTTAAGCCGAACGTGAGTAATCGATTGTCCGAGATGTACGAGATCGAGAACGACGATAGTAATGATAATTCGGTTCTTACTGCGAAGAGGAAGACGTCGATGATTGGGATGAAAGATTCGGCGTTTGGGATTTTTTATTGCGCGATTAATGTCGGGGCTTTGTTCGCGCCTTTAGTCGCCGGGTTTTTGCAGAAACGGTTCGGGTATGAGAGTTGTTTTTTGGCCGCCGCGGTCGGGATGGTTATCGCTTCTTTGACGTACGGTTTATTTCAGAAGAAGTACGTGTATAAAAATGCCGCAACTGACGTAATAGAGGAAGATTTAGAAGAAGATTTAGAAGGAGGAGAAGGAGAAGAAGAGAACGTCGTCGTCGTCGAAGATAGTAGTAACATGGTACTAACATTACCAAATACGAACGAACGAGACGAAGAAGAAGACGTTGGAGAAGACGTACTTGCAGATCCTATAGAAAAATTGTCCTTGGTCGATGTCGCTAAAAAATACCGCGAAAGGCTCATAGCGCTCTTCGTCGTCATGCTCACAACGGTTGGATTTTGGGCCGCATACGAACAAGCAGGGAACGCTTTATCTTTATTCATCGATGAACGCGTGACGAAAAACGGTATCCCAACCGCCGCGTTTCAATCCATAAACCCTGGCATGATCTTACTCTTAACGCCGATCATAAACAGATATTGGAGTTTTCAAAACGTACGAAAGACGGAACCGGACCAGGTTATGAAAATGGCCATTGGATGCTTATTATTAGGCCTAGCAAACGTCATCCTCGCATTCGCGTCGATGAAACTCCCACGCGGATCAGTCGCCACAGAGGACATCCCTACAAGCGAAAAACTCTCGCAGTCTTGGATTTGGCTCTATTTCCTCGTCGCCACCGCCGGCGAGTTATACGTATCTCCAGTCGGTCTCTCGTTCGTGACTACTGCGGCACCGCGAGAAATCCTCGGCCTATGCGTCGGCTGTTGGTTCCTCTCGAGCTTCTTCGGAAACTATTTAGCAGGCGAAATCGGAACGTTCTACGCTAAAACTACTCCTTTCGCGTTCTGGAACGCGGTCGGTATCCTGAGCTCTTTCGTCGGTATCGCGCTCGCTCTTTTGCGTCATAAAATCACGAAAGCTTTACGTACTACTCATGAAAGCATCGACGCGCACGGCGATACTATCACCTCAGTCCAGTGACGATGACGTTAGCGACGACAATATAGTAAAAATAGTCCACGAAATTCTCGCGAAGTAACAAAGTTCTTCGAGATACGGACAGAGCATAAAATTAAAGAAAAAGCGTGCGAAGATAATAAATTCAGCAGAAGAGGAACAGATGCTACGGATAGAGTTCCTGCTGCCATTCGCTTTACTTCTTCTACACGGACGTATCAATTTATTTTCTTCGTCAAGCTTTTTCTATTTAATTGATATTCTACAAAAAACCCTAAATCCTAAACCCTAAACCCTACAACACAGTAGGCCTCGCACTAAAAAATCTCCATCACAGTAGTACAAACAGTTCATTACTTTATCTGTTAACTCTATCGTAACTATCGTGACATGTTCGCGAGCGAGAAACAAAAATCGCGCTCGAAAGAGTTCGCAGACGATGAAGAGATCGAGCTCGGCGAAATCTCTGACGATTTCGATCGCTACAAGAAACCGATCGTGATCGAAAACATGAATTCATTGGAACAATTGGCCAAGCGATGGAAACGATGTTCAGTGAACGAAATGCGCGCGATTGGATCACTCATCGTCGTGTTATGCTTTGCAGTGTTTTACTTCTTAATCGAGACGGATGGCGTGGAGAATTACGCGGTCGTCATAGACGCTGGATCGACTGGGAGCCGAGTGCACGTGTTCAGGTTTAAGAACATGGCCGGAGTGAACGTGTTGAAGGACGAGGTGTTCAAGGCGATCAAGCCTGGATTGAAGGCGTTCGCTTTGGAACCGGATGTAGCGGCGAAGACGTTAGAGCCGTTAATGCAGACGGCGATGGAGAACGTGCCAGAGAAGTTTAGGAGTAGTACGCCGATTACGTTGAGGGCGACGGCTGGATTGAGGTTGTTGCCGGAAGGCGCGGAAGCGGCCGAAAGGATTTTAGAGAAGAGTAAGGCGCTCGTTGGTGGGTACGGGTTTCGAATGGACGATGAGTACGTGAGCATACTGGATGGGACCTATGAAGGCGCGTATGGGTGGATTGCGCTTAATTATTTGTTAAGGAAGTTGAGCGGGAAGACGAGCGTGAGAGATACGGTGGCGGTGGCGGATTTAGGAGGAGGGTCGACGCAGATCATGTACGCGACGAATAATAAGGGGCGAGCGCCTACTGGCTACGTGTTACCTTTAGAAGGGTACGATGTGTACACGAAATCTTTTAAAGGGTTTGGGATCATGGCCGCGAGGGCGAAAATTTTGAAGCAAAACTTGGACGAAGGAGATCGAGGGTGGCAATCGCACCCGTGCGCCGCGAAAGGCTTCAACGGTGGATGCACCGAAAAGTGCTATGGGTTAGAACCCACGGATAGCTATGCAGCTATTGGTAGAAACGAAGGGGCTAATTTCGAGGAGTGCGTAGACGCGGCGTTAGCCGCGATGGAAAAAGAAAGCGACGAGTGCGAGTTCGAGCCGTGTTCGTTCGCCGGCGCTTGGACGACGAAACGAACGATGCCTTTATATGGTATGAGTTACTTTTACGAACGAGCTCAAGCTGCGAAAGCGGTTAAATGGCCATCGTCTGATACGAAAGCGGTTAAAATCACCCCGGAAAATTACAAAGAAGCCGGGAAAAAGGTTTGTAAAGTTCCAGTCGATCAGATTTTGAAGGAATTCCCGGACGCAGAGGAGGACCATTTCGAATATTTATGCCTCGATTTGGCCTATATTTACGCCCTACTAACTCGCGGATACGGCTTATCCGATAACGAAGAACTCTTTCTAGTGGACAAAATTAACTACAAAGGAAAACCGGTCGAAGCCGCTTGGGCGCTCGGCGACGCCATCGCCGTCATGAACACTATTTAATCACCTTTAACGCGCACTATCTACAATCTCTCTATAAACTAACTAACGTACTGTTCGCGTCATCCTACCGTCTCGCTCGTTTACTGCCACGACCACTGACTCTCGCTCCCTCCTCCGCCGCCATCTTCTCCTTATACACTTCTTCCAAAATCATCCTACTCACGCCGACGTCGTTCGTTAAAACCTTCCACGCACTTTCCGAAATCTCTCTTTCGATCGCTTTCTCGCTCATTCGCTTGATTAGCACTCGATCGACTGCTTCGTTAGATTTCCCGATCGATTTCCTGATCATCTCTGGCCTAGACATCACGGCGAACTGCGCGAACGTCCTTAAAGTCTCTTCTTCCAAAACCGATTTTATCACCTCGTTTCGAATTCGGTCGAAAGTGCCGTTTTGCTTTAACTTTCGCGAGATCGCTCGCGCGAGGTTCAATTCGTGCGCTCTGTCGCGCTCTAGTGCGAGGTTTGACATTTACTATTATTATTATTTTGTTATTTTAGTAGAGTTTGATATCTTCTTCGATTCGTTTCTTAAACTCTCTCTCTTTGAAGATGTTGCATGCTGATTTTGGGGAACAAACACGTGCTGTGTTGAAAACGGTCAAACGGTCAAAGTTTAGAGCATTAATTAGTAAGTTTTATAGTCAGTATCAGTAACGCAAAGAAGTCGAAGTTTGAAAGCTTGAGAGTTTGAACTATGAGTGGTAATCGGTAATAGTAGCTAAAAATTGTATGCGAACAAAATATACCTACCTTGTACGTACAATTAATCATCATACGGAAGTAATAAAAATTGTGCATCGAAATTCGCAAAAAAACGAGGAAGTGTAGATCAGATCTCATTTAAAATCACTGCTCTTCACGTTCGCGCATTAAAGAGTATATTGGAGATTCTGAGAGAGATAATAATAGTAATAATAGTAATAATAAAGAGGAAGATGGATGATGATCGAGCGGCGCCTTTATGGAAGTTCGTGACCGATCATCCGTTAGTGTTTGGAGCCGAAGTTCTCACGAAATTTGATGAGATCGATTTGAAGATATTTTATGATTTATGCAGAGCG
>Ga0114998_10001402_pt1 | contig 18543 bp, 16 predicted proteins | sample ArcticOcean_MG_C_5_FD_87044 | JGI IMG/M metagenome (GOLD analysis project Ga0114998, IMG submission 87044) | Marine microbial communities from western Arctic Ocean - ArcticOcean_MG_CB4_138 | ecosystem: Environmental > Aquatic > Marine > Oceanic | place: Arctic Ocean: Canada Basin | collected...
GATTGATAGATTTAAAATAGTTGCTGATAAAGATATGAGAAAAATGTCAAATATAGTTGAAAACTTAATTAGACGATATGTGGAGAGTAGGGTTTAATTTAATAAAATTATTTGTTTTTTGCTAACACCATAAAAGAAGATGAGAATGGAATAAAAGGAAGTTTATTGTTTTCTTTATTTAAATAAATGTAATTTGAAAAAATCCTATTTTCTATATTTTTATGATAATTTGTTGGAACAACTGGATGATAATTAATTGGATAAAAGTCAAGTGGTTCCCAATTATTTTTTTTTAATATATCAACTAGTTGTAGTGGGGAAAACTGGTGTCGTTTATCTACATTAACACCAGTTTTTGGTTGCTTAAATAAAACTTCTTCAAATTTATTCTTTTTTAATTTTATAAAATTACTAAATTTAATATGGTTTAAAGCAATACTTTCTTCATAAAAATTTTTAAATGAAGTTTTTTTGAATTCATTCTCACTAAATTTATTTAATGAAAATAAGTTAAATAATCTATTTCGAGTACCAAAAATTATGAATTTATTTCGTTTAACAATTTTTTTTGAAATTTTAAGAAATTTATCTATATCTTTTAGTGATATATATTCGATAAATCCATTAGCAGAAAGACAATCAAAACTTTCATTGGTGTTAATTCCAAAAAAGTTTTTATTATAAAATTCAAGATTTTTTCTTTTAAACTTATTTTGTGCTAATTTAATCATATCTTTTGAAAAATCTATACCAACACTTTTTTTAATAATTTTTGATGCGTCATATGATAAATCACCAGTTCCACAACCTATATCAATCAAAGAATTGATTTTTAATTTTTTAATTTGATTAATCACATAAAAATTTCTCTCTTGAATTCTGTTGAGTAATTTATTTTTATTTACATCAGATTTAATTTGCCAATTTCTAGCGTCTTTTTCAAAAAATAATTTTGTTTGTTTTTGTTGTTTGTACATCTTTAATTTATTTAAGGTTATTTGTATTTTAATTTATTTAAAGTCATTTGTGTCAAATCTAGGCAATTCATAAACCTTTTTAATATTTTTTTTATTAACCGAACCCACTCTTGTAGTCAATGCAAATTTTATTTTATATTTTTTTAATAAATTTAAAGTTTGTAAATTATAACTTCCATGCGGATAACAAACAGAAAAATTTTTATCAAAAACTTTTATTTTCTTAAAATAATTTATTGATTTCTTAATTTCCATCTCTTGTTCATTTTTATTAATTTTTTTCCACCAGTAGTGGTTATAACCATGTGAACCGATTGAAAAGTTATTTTTATATAATTCTTGTATATTATTTTTGTTCATATAAAGAATTTTAGAAAACTCCTCTTCACTATAATTTACTATATGTTTAAATATCTTATCAACAATTTTTTTTCTGTAAGGTAAGGGTAAATGATGTTGTAATAATATCTTAATTAAAATTGTTTTTTTGTCATCATATCTACTTAATAAATTGATTTTCTCAATTCCAATTTGTTGTGGATTTTTATTCAGGATTTTTTTTACATAAAGAAAAATTAAATCAAGAATTTTATCTCTGTTTTCTTCTTTTGCTAATATAAAATGTATTTTATTGACATCTAGAACTGCTTTATTTCTAACACACATAATTGGTGGGTAAAATACAGCAGACACATCTTGTTTTTTCAAAAAAGGAAAGACATACTCGAAATGGTCTCGATAACCATCATCAAATGTTAATAAAATAGATTTTTTTTTAGGAATTTTTCTAGAATTAAGTATCTCGATAAATTGATTATTTGATAATATATTAAAATTTTTTTTTAAATAGAATATTTGTTTTCTAAAGTCAGAAAATTCTAAACCTTTAAGATTAGGATATTTACTTTTTTTAATATTTCTTACATAGTGGTACATTACTATGTGAATGTTATTATTAATAGTTTTTATCATTTATTTTTGGGCGGCATGTAAGTTTCATTAACTATTTATATACCACAGAAATATCAAATAAAAAAACTAGGTCGTAGCTACGACGTAACTCATTTCTTATTTCAGTATATGATTTAATTGTTTATCTAAAATCTTATAATTAAAAGTAGAAAGGTTTCCAATTTGATTAATGGAGAAACTTGCTGCTAATGAACTAATTAATAATCCTAATTTACTATCAATTTTCGAACCAATAGATAAAGCAGATAAAGCAAAGAAAGTATCTCCTGCACCTACGGTATCTATATTATTTTCACTAAAGGCTGGGCATAAAATGTAAGACCAATTCTTACAATTAATTAAAAGAGCGCCCCACTTTCCTTTTGTCACAATAATATTGTCCACTGATATTTTTTTTCTTAATTTTTTAGCTAAACCAAGAATTGTAGAATGTTTATCTTTAAGCTCATAACGTAGCTCACTTTCGTTAATTATTAATGAATTAATTTTTTTATATTTATAAACTGTATGGTATCCACGATTGAAAGAATTGATTTGAGTGTTTAAAAATAATTTTTTACTACTGCCAGTGATTATTTTTCTAATTTTTTCTGTTATTATTCCATGGCCATAATCAGCAACAACAATTATATCGTGTTTATTAATTGTATTTTTTATAATATTTAAAAAATTATTTTCCTCTTTTTTGGATATCGGATCATCATTCAAATCATAAACTCCTAAAAGTTTACCTTTTCTATAATCATCTAAATATCTAGTTTTGATTATAGTCGGAGAATTTTTTTTTAATAAAAAATTATGTTTAATTTTTTTATCTAAACTTCTTAAAACAAAATTTTTTTCTTCTTTTTTTTCACCTAAAAAACTTATATCTCTTGTTTCTTTTGCAAAAGAGGAACATAGATTGGCTATGTAGCCCACTCCACCCAGGAATTTTATTTGTTTTTTTTTCTTTACTACCATTACAGGTTCTTTGCCTGATTTTCCTACTGCATCAGTAGTTATGTAATTATCTATTATTGTCTCTCCAATTACTAAAATTTTTTTGTTTGAAATTTTTTTAACCTCGTCACGTATTTGATTCAGGCTATATTTTTTTCTAATTTCTTCTATAAATTTCTTACTTCCTAAATCAAGGTCTTGATAGGCGTTATCATTTATAAATTTACTAGAGCTAAAACTTGTTTTATTTATAGTTTTAAATTTTCCTTTTACTGATTTTAGAGCAATTAACTCTTCTTTTAAGTTATTATCAAATTTTATTTTTTTTTGTGTGTATTCATTTCCCTTGCAGTAAAAATTAGGTCTTAGATTTAAGATAATTGTTTCCGCTGTATTAAAAGAACTTACGCAAACATAGTCTACACAATTAATTTCTAGTAAAAATTTAATTCTATTTGATATAGAAAAAGCTGGTCTACCGGGGCCTTTGTTGACAAACTTATCGTCTGTGATTGAAACGACTAGTATATCTCCAAGTTTTCTAGCTGCTTTGAAATAATTTATATGACCTACGTGCAATAAGTCGAAAACACCATGACATAAAATAATTTTTTTTTTTTTAAATCTATTTCTTGTTAACTTTAAAGATTTTAAATCTAATATTTTATTATTTACTGACATATGATTATTATTTTTACTAAGTTCATTTGCTGTTACTTTTCTAGATTTTATTTATTAGTCTTTTTTTACTCTTTCAAATTGTAAAATTCTATATTTTTTTTAATCAATTTTTTTTTTTGAGTTTTAATTCAGCAAACAAAAGATTTTTATCTAAATTATTTTAAAAATTTATTTAAATCAGGCTTAAAATAGTTAGGTCCTTTCATTACTTTTCCACTATCGTTATAAATAGGTTTGCCGTCAGTTCCAAGTTTGCTCATATTGGATTGCTGTACTTCTTCAAAACACTTATCAAGATCAATACCAAAAGAGTGCCCAGCACCATAGGTTACATATAAAATATCAGTAAGGGCATCAGCCACTTCTTTTATATCTTTATCTTGAATTGCTTGATTTAACTCATCAAGTTCTTCCTTAATAAGATCGCTCCTTAACTTAACTATCTTTTCGTTGGGAAATTCAGCTTTATTTTTAACTTCTTGACTAAAAGTTTGCATGAATTTTTTAACACTTTGAAAATTGCTCATATTTATTCCATATCAAGTTTGATTTTATTTTAAACGAGTCTATATTATAACTACAAACCATTCATGAAATACAGAATTGAATTTGACAGTATTGGAAAAGTTAAAGTAGATGGTGATAAGTATTGGGGCGCATCTACTGAAAGATCAAAAAAATACTTTAATATTGGAGATTTTCTAGTTAAGCCAGTTGTTATTCACTCGATAGCTATTATTAAAAAAGCTGCTGCAATTGTTAACACAAAAAACAAAGATTTAGATCAAAAAATTAGCAATTATATTGTTAGAGCTTCTGATGAGGTGATTAAAGGTAAGCATGATAAACATTTCCCTTTGAAAGTTTGGCAAACAGGTTCTGGCACACAAACGAATATGAATGTGAATGAAGTTATAGCTAATAGAGCTATTCAAATGATGGGTGGAAAACTAGGAAGTAAAAAGCCTGTTCATCCTAATGATCATGTTAACAAATCACAATCTACAAACGATGTATTTCCTACTGCTATGCACATTGCGATTGTTACTAAAACTAAACAAAAATTACTTCCATCACTAAAATTGTTAGAAAAAGAATTAGGAAAAAAAGTTAAAGAATTTAATAAAATTGTGAAACTAGGAAGAACACACCTGCAAGATGCTACTCCTTTAACACTGGGTCAAGAATTTTCTGGTTATCAATTTCAATTAAAAGAATCTATTAAAAGAATTGAAAAAGCTTTAGAAGAAATTTATTATCTTGCGCAAGGTGGTACAGCTGTAGGCACGGGTCTTAATACAAGAAAAAACTTTGATAAACAGATTGTTAAGGAAATTAGCAAAATTACAAAATTACCTTTCAAAGTAACTCCAAATAAATTTGCGGCATTAGCTACTCATGATCCTATAGTAAATTTTTCAGGAACAATGAATACCGCAGCAGTTTGCTTAATGAAAATCGCAAACGATATTAGATTTTTAGGGTCTGGACCAAGAGCTGGTTATGGTGAGTTAATTTTACCTTCAAATGAACCGGGGTCTTCAATAATGCCTGGAAAAATTAATCCTACTCAATGTGAGGCTGTAACAATGGTTTGTGTAAAAGTAATTGGAAACCACAACGGTATCACAATGGCAGGGTCGCATGGACATTTTGAATTAAATGTTTTTAAACCTTTAATTATTCATAATATTTTGCAATCTATAGAAATCATGGCAGATTCTACAAAAACATTTGCTGATTATTGTATCAAGGGAATAAAGGCTGATAAAAAAAGAATTAAATATTTATTGGATAATTCTTTAATGCTCGTAACTGCTCTTTCACCAAAAATTGGCTACGATAAAGCAGCGAAAATTGCGAAAAAAGCACATAAAAATGGAACGACTCTAAAAGATGAGGTGATTAAATCCGGTATTCTTAATGATAAAGAATACGATAAAATAATGGATCCTATGTCTATGACTAAGCCAAAGTAATTTAATTACTAAAACTATTAAAAAAATTATTTATTTTTAAATTATTAAAAATATTACTAAGTGATTTTTGAATTACCTCATTCTTAAATTTTTCCTCAGCATTTTTAATTTTTTTTTCTTTGTAATTTTCATTGTCAAATAATAGTTTCTGAAAGACTACTTTTGAAGTAGAGGGGACTATAAAGCCTGATACTTTAATTTCTTTAGGAGGGCTTTTTCTAAGTTCAACAATTTTTACTACATTAAAATGAATTTTTCCTGATTTTCCAAATTCTGAAATTCTGGCGTCAAAAAGTATTGAGTTGTTCACTCCAGTTTTAAAATTTTTAAATAAGATTTCCCCGTTTTTAAAGATTACACTGCCTTGAAACATTTTTTTAAAAGTTAAAATACCATTAATTTTTTTTATTAGTTCTAATTTGACTTTTTTATCTGAAAAATATTCTTTTTGGATTATAGTAAATAATTTTTCTATATTTAGTGTTGTTGGTTCAAAATTTAGATTAAGAAGAAAACTTGGTTTCAACTCTACATTACCCTCTAATGATGAATTTATTAAATTGTTTCTAATGAATCCTTTGTTAATTTTTATATTTTTTTCTTTAGTAAAATTAAATTGAAAGTAATTATTTAAAATTTTTACTTTAACAAAGCCGTTTAGAAAACTAAATTTATCTTCATTTTCTAAAAAAATATTACTTATTATATCAAGTTTTGGAATTTTAATTATTACATTATTTCCCCCTTTTGATGTGCTGTCTAATAGAAAAGTAATTTTATGATTTAAGAAAATTCCATTTATACTTAATTGCATTTCGTTATTAGTATTACTTATTACAGTTTTGCTATTATTGATTTTAAATAAAAAATTTTTATTGCTTGCTAAAATAAGATTATTTTCTCTTAAAAAAATTTTTTGCTTATTTTTTTTAAAATAGTTTAATAACTGATTTATGTTATTAATGTTAATTTTAGTTGATCCACCCTTTATTATTATTTTATTATAAAAAAGTTTTTTATAATTTAAGATGTGGCTTGGGTTAAGGACTATTTCAATTTCACTCCCGCCTATTTTTAAAATATCTTCTTTAATATTAAAATTACTACCAGATACATTGAGTCTTGGTGTTGGAAATGCTTTGTAGGTAATTTTTGAAATATTTTTAATATTAATATCATTATTTGTTCTAAGACTTTCTTCTATTAGTTGAGTAGAATAGTTAAAAAACTTTGGTGTAAAAAAATAAGAAAATAAAATAATAATAAAAAATACAAATAAATAAATAAAATATCTGTAAATATTTTTTTTTTTTAAAAAAAAATTGAAATTTTTAATCATTTATATTGTTTAAATAAATAGTATATAGTTGTTCTATAATTATGGATCCTATAAATAAGTTAATAGAAGATTTAAACAAGGAACAAAAAGAAGCTGTCTTAAGCACAGAAGGGCCTAACTTAATAGTTGCTGGAGCTGGTTCGGGAAAAACAAGAGTCTTAACAACAAGATTGGCACATATTATTAATTCAAAAAAAGCATGGCCGAATCAAATTCTGTGCGTAACTTTTACTAATAAAGCAGCAAAAGAGATGCAAAATAGAGTTCTCAACTACGTAAGTGAAAAATCAACTGCAGTTCCGTGGCTTGGCACCTTTCACGCTATTAGCGTTAAATTTTTAAGAAGACACGCAGAAGCAATTGGTTTGAAAGGAAATTTTACTATTCTAGACACTGATGATCAAAAAAAATTAGTTAGAAATATTTGTAAAGCTGAAGACATAGATGCTAAGAAAATTACACCTCGATTTATTTTATCCTTTATAGATAAATGGAAAAATAAAGGCTTACTTCCAGAAGACATTAAAGAGGATAAGTTTACTGGATTAGAAAAATCTATTTTTAAAGTTTATAAAATTTATCAAACAAAAATTAGAGATCTTAACGCATGTGATTTTGGCGATCTTATATTGTATTGTGTTAAATTATTTGAAAATCACTCAGATATTAAAAAAATCTATAATAATAATTTTAAATATATTCTAGTAGATGAATTTCAAGATACTAATTTTATTCAAAATAAATGGTTGAATCTTTTGGTTAATGAGCAAAAAAATATTTGTTGTGTTGGGGACGATGATCAATCAATCTATAGCTGGAGAGGTGCGGAAATAAAAAATTTTTTAACTTTTGATCATATCTATAAAGATTGTAAAGTTTTTAAATTAGAACAAAATTACAGATCTACTAAAAATATTTTAGAAACTGCATCTACCTTAATCTCACATAACAAAGGTAGGGTTGAAAAAAAACTTTGGTCCTCTGCTCAACAAGGAGAAAAAGTCAAACTTAATTGTTATCAAACTGGTCGTGAAGAAGCAGAAAATATTAGTGACATAGCAGAAAATAAATTAAAAAAAAAATATTCACTTAATAACGTTGCTATTTTAGTTAGAGCTATTTATCAGACAAGAGAATTTGAAGAAAGATTTCTTAAAGTAGGTTTAGGTTATAGGGTTCTAGGTGGAACTAGATTCTACGAAAGAGCGGAAATAAAAGATGCTGTAGCATATTTAAGAATCATAAATCAAAAATATGATGATTTAGCTTTAGAAAGAGTAATTGAAAATCCTAAAAGAGGTATAGGTGAAAGCACTCTTAATCAGTTATATAGTTTTGGTGGTCAAAATAAATTATGTCTTGAGGACTCGATTAAAAAAAAATTAGAAAATGATAGTTTAAAACCTAAAATGAAAACAAGCTTATTACAATTAACAAAAATGATTGATAAGTGGAGAATAGATGCCAAAACCAATAAACATTATGATCTTTTAAAAATTGCTCTAGATGAGTCAGGTTATTCTGAAATGCTTAAGAATAAAAAAGATTTTGAAAATGAAAGTAGGCTTGATAATATAAAAGAACTTCTTAGAGCTATGCATGAGTATGATAATTTGCAATCTTTTTTAGAACATGTTGCGCTTGCCACATCAATTGATAAGGAATGGGAAGGAGAAAAAATTAATTTAATGACTATGCATGCAGCTAAAGGATTGGAATTTGATGTTGTTTTTTTACCTGGGTGGGAAGAAGGCCTGTTTCCCCATCAAAAATCTTTAGAAGAAAAAGGAGACTTAGCATTAGAAGAGGAAAGAAGGCTTGCATACGTGGGAATAACAAGGGCCAAAAAAGAAGCTTACTTGTCCTTTGCTATGAAAAGATCATATCATGGAGAGTGGATGGATGCGTTACCATCAAGGTTTATAAACGAAATCCCCGATGAAAATATAGAAAAAAATGAGATAGAGGCTGCATCAGAATTTAAAAATGACTTCGAATTTAACCAGGATATTGATACAGATTTTAATAGTGAGTATAGAAGTCCAGGTTGGGAGAGATTTAAGAAAAATAAAATGATAAAATGGAAAAAATAAAAAAACTAAGAAAACTTTTTAAAACCTTCAATTTAGATGGTTACATAATACCAAAAAATAATAATTTTTTTGGCGAATATGTATCTGCTTCTGAAGATAATTTAAAACATATTTCCAATTTTACAGGCTCTGCTGGTTTTGCCGTTATTCTTGAAAATAAAAATTATATGTTTGTAGATGGCAGATATACTATTCAAGCAGGAATACAATGTGGTGGTCAATTTCAAATATGTACTATCCCCAAAGAATATCCTTTCAACATTTTTAAAAAAAAAAAATTAAAATTAGGATTTGATCCAAAACTTCATACAGAAAATTCATTAAATAGACTTTTTGATAACAAATTTATAAAATTGAAACCAGTTAGTGAAAATTTAATTGATCTTTTGTGGAAAAGAGAGAAGAGCCCAAACATTAAATCTTTTTACTTAATTAAAGACAAAGACGCTGGGTTAAAAGTTGAAAAAAAGTTAGCTAAGTTGGTAGAATTTATAAAGTTCAATAAAGTTGACTACTTGTTTACTACGGCTTCTGAAAACGTTGCTTGGTTGTTGAATATAAGAGGCGAAGATACTATGTATTCCCCACTGCCTAACGCGCATATTATAGTTGATAAAACTGGTAAAATATTATTATTTTGTAATTTAAAAAAAATTAACAAACTTTTAAGAAGTAAAATAAATAAACACGTAAAAATTTATAATTTTGATTTACTTCCAAATTTTATTTTAAATTTATCTAATAATAAAATTTTAATAGATTCTTTAACTTGCTCTATTTTTTATAAATCAATTATTGGAAAAAATAATTTAGTTTTAGAAAAACAAGACCCAATTTATTATTTAAAATCCTTAAAAAATAAAACTGAAATAAAAAATTCTATAAAATCCCACATTTATGATGGTGTAGCATTGACTAAATTTATATTTTGGTTAAAAAATAATTTTAAAACGATAAAAATAACTGAAATTTCAGCTCAAGAAAAATTATTAGAATTTAGGAAAAAAAATAAAACCTTTTATGATTTAAGCTTTCCGACAATATCTGGCGCTGGACCTAATAGTGCAATAATTCATTATAAAGCTGATAAAAAAAGCAATCGATTATTGAAAAAAGGTGATGTGTACTTGGTGGATTCAGGAGGACAGTATTTGTATGGTACCACTGATGTTACAAGGACTTTATCACTTGATGTCTACAGTTATAAAATCAAAAATATTTTTACTAGGGTTTTGAAGGGACATATCGCTGTAGCTTTATTCAAACTTAATAAAAATTCTTATGGAGATAAAATTGACCAATCTGCAAGAAAATTTTTAAGAGATGTAAATTTAGACTATCCACATGGCACAGGTCATGGCGTTGGTTATTTTGGAAATGTTCATGAAGGACCACAAGCTATTTCTAGAGGAAATAAAGTTAAATTCAAAGAAGGTATGATTACATCCAATGAGAAAGGTTATTATAAAAAAGGGCACTTTGGTATAAGAATTGAAAATTTAGTTTATGTAAAAAGAACTAAAGATAAATTACAATTTGAAGATTTAACTTTAGTACCCATAGATACAACGTTAATAGAAAAAAAACTATTAACTTCTTCTGAAAGGCATTGGCTAAATAAATATCATCAAAGAGTATTTGTTTGTTTAAAAAAATATATGAACAAAATTGAGTTGACTCAACTTAAACTAGCTTGTTCAGATATTTAATAGTTTATACCAATCAGCTTCAGAAATAATTTTTACTCCTATTTCTTTGGCTTTTCCAATTTTTGATTTAGTAGGTTTGCTATTGCCTGTGACTAAAATGTTTAATTTGCTTGAAATATTACCTAGTACTTTTCCACCGCTGTCTTCTACTAAAGATTTTGCTTCTGATCGGCTAATTTTTTCAAATCCACCTGTAAACATAATTGTCTTGCCACTTAACTTACCGTCTTTGTTTAAAGTTTTAGAATTTTCTATATTTAAGCTCTTAACTAGAGAAGATACAATTTCATTGTTTATTTTATTTGAAAAAAAATCTTTTAAAGAATTTAATTGAGCCGATCCAATTCCATCTAACTCACTAATATTTTTTAATAAATTTTCTCGCTTGGAAGAATTAAAAGTTCAATTAATTTCGTAATGCTTTTAAAAAAATTACCTAAAAGTTTTGCGTTTTCTTGCCCAATGTGTCTTATGCCGAGAGAGTAAATAAATTTATCAAGTAGAATTTTTGAAGATTTATTTATCGCAGTTTTTAAATTTTTAACTGATACTTCGCCCCAGCCTTCTAAGTTCTCTATTTTTTTATAATCTAAATTGAAAATATCTGAAGGCTTTTTAATCAATGTTAGATCCCAGAATTGATCTACAACTTTTTTTCCTAATCCTTCGATATTGAATGCATCTTTAGATACAAAATGTTTCAATTTTTCTTTTGCAATAAATGGACACTTATATTTTCTATCTAGACACCTTCTTACTGCGTCTACTTTCTTAGTATTGGCATTGATATCTTTGATGGTGTCAGAGCCACAGAGGCATTTAGTTGGAAAAATAAATTTTTTCGAATTTTTATTCCTCTTGCTTAAATCTACAGATACAACTTGCGGAATTACATCACCAGCTCTTTGGATGGTGACAAAGTCTCCTATTCTAATATCCTTCCTGATAATTTCTTCTTCATTATGTAGCGTCGCATTAGAAACCACCACTCCTCCTACGGTTATTGGTTCGACTTTAGCAACAGGTGTTAACGCACCTGTTCTGCCTATTTGGATAACAATATCATTAATTTTTGTTCTGGCTTTAACTGATGAAAATTTATAAGCAATTGCCCATCTGGGTGAATTTGATGTATTGCCAAGCCTTACTTGTAAAGAAAGGTCATCAATTTTTATAACAAGGCCATCAATATCGTAATCAAGATTAGATCTAATTCTTTCAATTTTATTATATTGATCATTAATTTCCTTAATGTTTTTAGCCAAAAAATTATAAGGATTAGTCTTAAATCCCCACTCATTTATTTTTTTTAGAAATTCTGACTGTTTTTTAAAAGTAAAAGGCTCTACCCGTCCAAAACCATAGGCTAAAAATTTTAATGGAATTTTTGCGGTACTAGCAGATTCTTTCTGTCTTAATGATCCACCGGCTGCATTCCTAGGATTAGCAAACTTATCCTTTATTTTCTCAAAATCTTGTTTTCCAATATAAACTTCACCTCTGATTTCAAGAATTTTTGGTACAGCACTTGATATAATGCTATGAGGTATTTCTTTTATAGTTTTAAGATTCTCAAGAATGTCTTCGCCAATCTCGCCGTCTCCTCTTGATAGTCCTCTAACCAATGCTCCATTTTTATATGTTAAAGATGCTGAAATTCCATCGATTTTAGGCTCTAAGGAAAACGATAAATTTAAATTTGTATTGTTTAAGTAATTATTAATTTTTTTTCCAAAATCATTTATATCTTTACCATTAAATGCATTAGCAAGTGAAAGCATAGGTTTTGAGTGCTTTATTTTATTAAATTTTGAAGAAGGTTTGAATCCAATTTTATTTTGCACTGACCCATACTTTTTTAAAAATATATATTTTTTTTCTAATTCTATAATTTCTTTTTTTAATTCATCGTATTTTTGGTCTGGGACATCAGGTGAGTCGTTATCGTAGTAGGATTGATTGTGTTTTTCTATTAATTTTATTTTATCGAGATAATTTTTTATTATATTATCTTCTTTATTAATCATTTATTCTAATTAAGTATTTTTTTAATAGTACTTTTTATCAGACCATCATCTTTTTTAATTTTAGGTTTTTTCTGCAATTTATAGGACTTGTTTAAAATTTTGTAACTTTGTGAATACCATTCGCTTGAATTATAGTTGTAACCTAAAATTATTGCGGTTGATTTTGCCTCCTCTAATAAGCCAACTCTATAATAAACTTCTACCAGTCTATGCAGTGCTTCTTCGATAAAAACGGTATTAGAGTAATCATTAACAATAACTTTTAGTCTGTTAATAGCTGGTATCCATTTTTGGGTTTTTATATAATATTTTGCAATATACATTTCTTTTGCAGCGAGCCTATTTTTGATTAAATCTAATTTAAATTTTAAATCTAAAGCATATTCAGTATCTGGAAAATTTTGTATAAAATATTGCATTTTTTCCTTAGATTTTATGAGTGGATTTATGTCTTTTCTTTCATCTAAGATTTGTTCATACAAACTAACTGCAATTAAATAGTGGGCATAAGGCAAATTTTTGTCTGTGGGGTATTTTTTTATAAAGCGCTCTAAATTTGCAGTAGTTTCTGGGTAAAAATTTATTAAATACAAACAATAACTACTCATTAAAGAAGCTTTTGCTGAAAATTCAATTGTCGGTAAAATTGTTTCTGCTTCAGAAAATAAATTAGAAGCTTGAAAAAAATCTCCTTTATTCATCGCCTCCACTGCGTCTTTGTAGGTTTCAAAAGATTCTTCTTTATCAGGAGGTATATTTAGTTCTGGTTCTTTTTTGGCACATGAAATTACTAAAAAAAAAATTATAAACGAATAGATTAATTTTTGATACATTGTATTACTCATACCAAATTAAATTAACTAGGTAAATTTTTAAAGGTTTTAAGCGTTGACCGCCGCTAGCTTATTTGTTGATGTTTTATAATATGATTTATTAGTTTTAGACTCTTCTATTTCGACTATTGAATAATTTGATTTATCTTTTAATAAAGTTCTTAAAAATAAATTACTTAAGCTGTGCCCACCCTGTATACAGGTTATACTTCCTAAAACTCTGTAACCCGATAATAAGAAATCGCCAGCTAAATCTAAAATTTTATGATTTACAAATTCTTTACTGTTCCTAAGTCCTGTAGAATTTAAAATCATATCATTTTTTACTACTATTGCATTATCTAGAGATCCACCTTTAGCTAAACCAATTTTTTTTATTTGCTCGACATCTTCAAACAAACAGAAAGTTCTTGATGTATAAACATTAAATAAATCTTTATCAGAAAAATTAATTTGATTTCTTTGTTTTCCAATTACATTGTTAGAATAGACTAACTGAAAATCGACATTCAAACTATTTTGATTTGGTTCTATAGAAATAAATTTTTTACCTTCATTAAATTCAAATTTTTTTAAAATTTTTAAGTATTTTCTTTTTGCGCGTTGCTCCTTAACTCCAATTTTTAAAATAGTTTCAACAAACTCTTTTGAAGAACCATCCATAATTGGAACTTCAGAAGCATTAATTTCTATCAACGCATTATCAATGCCTGTTATGTAAAGTGCTGCAAGTAAGTGCTCAACTGTTGAAATGTTCACATCAAAGCTATTTTGAATTGTTGTGCAAAGTCTAGCTGAAGAAACGTTTTTAAAATTTGCTTTTATAATGTTGTTTTTTTCAAGATCAATTCTTTTGAAGACTATTCCATAATTATCATCAGCAGGTATTATTTTAACTATACTTTCTAGCCCGCTATGAAGTGCAATACCTTTGAATTCTACTTGTTTTGAAATTGTTTTTTGAAATAACTCTAACATGCGTAAGTTATACAAAAGAATGGCAGTATGTTTAAAACAACTAATGTTTCAAAAGAATACTAAAAAACTAACTAAATAACTTTGAAAAAAAACTAGAGATTAATGATTTTTTTTTATAAATCATTGGAACTGCTTCTTTTTCCCAGCCTTTGCCAATAAGTTCACAGGCTCCATTAACGCCTGATAAGAAGCTTTGTTCTAAACTGTTGTTAAAGATACATTCTATAGTTGTAAGTTTGCTTTTTTCTAAAACATATTGAATGTTCCTATAATAATCAGCTGTCTCAACGTAAATATAAACTTTATTAGTACTCTTTAAGTTCTTGAGATTGCTATTTTTTTTATAACAAACGTCGAATAACTCTTCTATACGTGCTGAAATTATGTCTAAAATTAATTGATATTTTATTTTTCTATAAGGTGAAATATAAAAATATTTTTTTTCTAAATAAGACTCATTATTATTTTTTATAACATTTCTTAATTCAATCTCTTTCATAAAATTCTCTACTTCTTCGATTTTAAGAGAGCATAATTTAGATATATCTTTAATAATCAAATTAAAACCAAAGCTAAAGTCTTCAACAAAAACATATGATTTATTTTTAAACAAAGAAACATTAATTCTATTTTTTTCTATTTTAAAAATTGTAAAATTTTTATCCGATTGATTGTTTGATAGAAGATAGATTCCTTCAGCAAAAGGTTTTAAAATTATTTTTTGTATATTTAATCCACAATTATTAAAAATAGATTTTATATTTCTAATAATATTTTTATTTGCTAAAAAAAAAGTCATATTCTGATTGTAAAATTCGCCAAACAAACCGATGGGTAGGTTATCTAAATTATCGCTGTCTAATGAAAAATTTGAGTTAAAAAGATGAACCAAATAATCATTATTTTCACTTTCTAAAATAATTTTTTTTATATCATTTAAAATATAAGTTATGTCATCACTTGATACTTGTGATCCATTTAATCTTTTATAACCACTAACATTTAAGCAATTAATTTGGTTTGGATTAATTATTACAGCTACATTAGAAAAAAAATAATTTATTTCGTCTTCAATGGAGCTGATAGTTTGTTTGAGTAATTGGCTTATAGTTCCGATGTTGATCACACGACCGTTTTGTATTCCTGATGTCTCTAAAATAATTTTTTTTAATACTTTAAAGTTTTTTTTTTGCTCAAACGAAACTACAAAAAATATTACTTTGTTATCGTTTAAATCTATAATTAGATAAGTTTTATTTAATTGCATATCACTGTAAAATTAATTGGTCTTTTATTCTAAAATCAAAAACCTTGTACTTATAAAAATTATTATCATTTAACATTAAATTAATTTTTGGTAAAAGGTCTAAGTAATTTTTTTCTGGAAATTTAATAACCTTTTCATTTTTGAGAACAATATCCCACCTACCAATATCAAAGTAATAAAAAGCTTTAATTCTATTAATTTTAAAATTATTTTTTTTTAAATCAATATAAAAAACATTAAAATTTTTATTCTTACCAAAAATTGAAGGTAGATCTTCATATATTTTAATATCAATAAAATTTATCTTTTCATTATCTTTTGTTATATAGAATTTTTTTTTATCTATTATCTGTGTTGCGACTGGTATTTTCTCAACTATCAAAATCTTTAAAGTGTTTGGATATTTTTTCTTTAATTGGATATTTGATATAAAGTCATGTTTATTAATAATTGTTAAAATTTTTTCCTTGTTCAGAAAAAATAAATTTGTGTTTATTAAAAAATTCAAATCATATTTTAATTCCGATAAATTAGTAGCTGCATTATTTTCTATTAAAATTTCTTGTATAGGAAAAAAAATACTAATATTTTCTTTGTCATATTTCCAGTTATAGGTAGAAAAAATAAAAAAAATAAATATAAGAAAATATATTTTTAAATGACTTTTCATCTATTAACACTTGCGTCATCAACAATTTTTTTTACAAGTTCTTTAAAGGTCATTCCTGCATATTTTGCTATTTCAGGTACTAAAGATAAATTAGTCATTCCTGGCTGGGTGTTTATCTCTAATAAATAAAACTTATTATTGATAAATTTAAAATCAGATCGAGTTACACCTTTGCAATTCAAAACTTGATGTGCTTTTTCAGCTAATTTTAAAACAGTATTGTAATTACTTTTATTTATATCTGCTGGCATTATATGTTTTGTAAGAGCAGACTTAGAGTATTTAGCTTTATAGTCATAAAATTCTCTTCTAGGTTTTAGCTCAATTGCTCCTAGAGCTTTACCGTTAATAACCGCAACTTGAATTTCTTGTCCTGAAATATAATTTTCTACTATTAAAGTTTTGTAATTTTTTATTAGTTTAACTATAGATATTTTTAATTCATTAAAATTTTTACAGATTTCTACACCAATACTTGATCCTTCGTTAGAGGGTTTGACCACCATTGGATAACTGAGACTTGAATTTTTTAGAAATTTTTCTTTTAAATATTTTTGGTAATTTACTGCATTTATAAAAAAATAATTTGGGGTTAAAAGTTTTTTTTTTTTAAAAATTTTTTTTGAAATAATTTTATCCATAGCATTCATTGAAGAAATTACACCAGAGTGCGTATAAGGTATTCTGAAATACTCAAAATAACTTTGGGCTATACCGTCCTCTCCATCTCTGCCATGTAAAGCATTAAAAATTGTACTAGTGATCTGTTTATATTGTTTAATTTTACTTAAATGCTCTTTAGCAGGATCAAACGTTATAACTTTATATTTTAATTGCTTTAATGCCTTGATGCAGGCTTTGCCTGAATTTAAACTTACCTCTCTTTCACTTGAGGTCCCGCCCTGGACTACTAAAATTTTTTTTTGCTTCATTTTTTTTAGCTTTTATGGCCAACTATTTTAATTTCTAATTCTAGATTGATTTTAGTTTTTTGATATACTGTTTCTTTAACTTTATTAATTAAATCTTCTAATTCTTTTGCGGTTGCTTTTCCTTCGTTAACAAAAAAATTACAGTGTTTTTCTGATATTTTGGCGCTACCTATTTGATAATTTTGACAATTTGATTCCTTGATTAATTCCCAAGCTTTTTTATTTTTTGTATTTTTAAAAGTGCTTCCACAAGTTTTTATTTGATTAGGCTGAGATTTTTTTTTTTGTTCAATCAAAGATTGTTGTTTGTTTTTGATTAGCTCTTTTGAAAAAATTTTACCTTTTAGTTTTACACTAGTAATTATTAAGTTTTGATCTAAATTACTATCTCTGTAGTAAAACTTGATATCGGAGGCGGGTATATCTTTTTTGTTACCAAAAAAGTCAATAACTTTAATAGAATGAAGAATTTGTGAAATATCTTCACCATAACATCCACTGTTCATTTTTATAGCACCTCCTATTGAGCCAGGTATACATGCTAAAAACTCTAATCCAGTTAATGAATTTTCTAATGCAAAATCAGATATTTTTTTATCTAGAGTTGCGGCTCCTGCTTCTATAATGTCTGGTGATACTATGTTTAAATAAGAAAAATGAGAGCTTAACTTTACTGTAACTCCTTTAATTCCACCGTCTCTTATTAATGTATTTGACCCAGCTCCTAAAATAGTAATTTTGCTTGGTTTAACATTTTTAAAAAAAAAAATTATGTCTTCTATATTGCTTGGTTTAAAAAAAACTTCAGATAGTCCTCCAAGATTAAACCAGCTATAATTAGCTAATTTTTCATCGAATAAAATTTTTCTTCCGTACTTAGATTCTATTTCTTTTGGTATTATTTTCATAAAACACTTTTTAAATTATGCATCCATTTAGATATTGAGCCTGCGCCCATACCGACAACAACTTCGTCCATAATAAAATTTTTTTTAAAATAGTTGCTTAACTCATTTTCATTCTCTATTAAAATTACTTGAGTTTTAGAAAATTTTGATATTAATTGAGCAAATTTTTTATTATTATATCTCTGATCGACTGCTTCACCTGCGGCGTACACTGGACAGAGTATTACTTGGTTAGA
>Ga0114998_10001408_pt1 | contig 18534 bp, 11 predicted proteins | sample ArcticOcean_MG_C_5_FD_87044 | JGI IMG/M metagenome (GOLD analysis project Ga0114998, IMG submission 87044) | Marine microbial communities from western Arctic Ocean - ArcticOcean_MG_CB4_138 | ecosystem: Environmental > Aquatic > Marine > Oceanic | place: Arctic Ocean: Canada Basin | collected...
GTTGAAGACCAAGAAAACGTTTTCTACTACATCACCTTGCTCAATGAGAACTACCCCATGCCAGGCCTGACCGAAGGCACTGAAGAGCAAATTATCAAGGGTATGTATTTGTTTAAAGCGGGCGGTAAAAAGAAACTGCGCGTTCAGTTGTTAGGCAGCGGCACCATTTTGCGTGAAAGTCTGTTTGCACAAGATTTGCTTGAAGCTGATTGGGGTGTTTCAGCCGATGTGTGGAGTTGCCCAAGTTTCAACGAGTTGGCGCGTGATGGTCACGACGCTGATCGGTGGAATTTGTTACACCCAACAGATACACAACGTGTGTCTTTTGTTGCACAACAGCTCTCAAAGAGTACTGGTCCTGTGGTGGCATCTACAGACTATATCAAGTCATTTGCTGAGCAGATTCGCCCATTCATTCCTAAAGACCGCACGTACAAAGTATTGGGCACAGACGGTTTTGGTCGCAGCGATTTCCGAGGCAAGTTGCGAGAGCACTTTGAAGTGAACCGTCACTACATAGTGGTGGCTACGCTTAAGGCCTTGTCTGAGGACGGTCTGGTCAAGTCTGACAAAGTGGCTGAAGCGATTAAGAAGTACGGCATAGATGCTGACAAAGTCAACCCATTGAACGCCTAACCCGGGAGCAATAAGCATGTCATTGATTCAAGTAAGTGTTCCCGATATTGGTGATTTCGATGAAGTCTCTGTCATTGAGATGTTGGTCGCAGTGGGCGATACGGTGGAAAAAGACCAGTCTTTAATCACCGTTGAGTCCGATAAAGCCTCTATCGAAATTCCATCCAGCCATGCTGGCGTTGTCAAGTCAATCAGCGTCAAGCTGGGCGATAAGGTCAAACAAGGTGTGGTGGTGTTGGAGCTTGACAGCGCGGCAGCAGGCGAATCTGCACCAACCGCTGGTGCTAGCGATCCTGCGCCTAACCAGCAAGCCGCCTCGGCTCCAGCCTCACCGCATGCAGCAGTACCTGTTAGCAGTGCCCCCACCAACGTAGAGATGCGCATCCCCGATATAGGTGATTTCAAAGACGTAGCCGTTATTGAGATACTTGTTCATGTCGGCGACACCGTCGCTGCGGAGCAGTCTTTGATTACGGTGGAGTCAGACAAAGCTTCAGTAGAAATTCCCGCCAGCCATGCCGGTGTGTTGCAAAGCTTGAGCGTCAAGTTAGGCGACATCGTCAACATTGGAGATCTCATTGCTGTTGTAGCTGGTAGCGCGCCCCCTGCTGTTGCTTCTGCAGCGGCGCTGTCTCCTGCACCTGCACAAGTTCAAGCAGTTTCAACACCTACAGCGCCAGTGCCAGACGCTCCACGTAGCGTTGCAGTGCCCAGCACGTCAACGGTCATACCTGCGCACAACCCAACGGTGGCGCCTACTGGTCACCAGCCTTACGCGTCTCCGTCGGTACGTAAATTTGCACGTCAACTGGGTGTACCTTTAGAGCAGCTGAAAGGTACAGGCCATAAAAGTCGTATTACGCAGGAGGATGTCTACAACTTCACCAAAGAGGTTATGGCAGGCCACGCGCAAACCCAGGCACAAGTCGTCAAAGGTGGCAGTGGGTCGGGTGCGGGTGGCGAGGCTTTGGGGTTATTGCCATGGCCTGTAGTCGATTTTGCCAAGTTTGGTCCTGTCGAGCGGCGCGATATGTCGCGCATCAAAAAGATTGCAGCAGCAAACTTGCACCGCAACTGGGTGTTGATTCCTCATGTGACCAACCACGATGACGCTGATATCACTGACTTAGAAGCCTTTCGCCTTCTCACCAACAAGGAAAACGAAAAAGCTGGTGTCAAAGTCACCATGCTGGCATTCCTCATCAAAGCGTGCGTTGCAGCACTCAAAAAATTCCCTGACTTCAACAGCTCACTGGATGGTGAGCAGTTGGTGATGAAACAGTACTTCCATATTGGTTTTGCGGCCGACACACCCAACGGTTTGGTTGTTCCCGTAATCAAAGACGCAGACAAAAAAGGCGTGATGCAAATCAGCGCCGAAATGAGTGAGTTGGCTAAGAAGGCGAGAGAAGGAAAGCTAGGCCCCGCCGATATGACTGGTGCCTGCTTCACTATTTCCAGCTTAGGTGGCATCGGTGGGCGGTACTTTACCCCGATCATCAATGCACCTGAAGTGGCTATTTTGGGCGTTTGTCGCTCCAACATGGAGCCTGTTTGGAATGGTAAAGAGTTTGAGCCTCGCCTGATGTTGCCACTGTCCTTGTCTTGGGATCACCGTGTGATCGACGGAGCCTCAGCTGCGCGTTTCAACGCGTATTTGGGTCAAATCATGGCGGATTTCCGCCGTATCTTGTTGTAAAGGACCGAGTAATGGCATTAATTGACGTACAAGTCCCAGACATTGGTGACTTCGACGAAGTTGCGGTGATTGAGTTGATGGTGGCTGTTGGCGATACCGTTGAGGTCGATCAATCATTGATTACGGTGGAGTCTGACAAGGCATCGCTTGAAATTCCTTCTAGCCACGCCGGTGTGGTGATGGCGCTGTCTGTGAAGCTAGGCGACAAGGTCAAGCAGGGCGTAGTGGTGTTGCAACTCGAAGCGCGAGAGGCAACAGCAGCTGAGTCTGTACCACCTGCACCTGTACCTGCAGCGCCTGAGTTTGCAGCCATACCGGTGCCTGCTAAAACCAAGCCTGCCCCAGCAACCGCCTCTCAAGCACCTGCTGACACAGATTGTGACTTGTTGGTATTGGGTGGCGGAACGGGCGGTTACTCGGCCGCGTTTCGCGCGGCTGACTTGGGCCTCAAAGTCATTCTGGTTGAGCGTTACGCGACGCTGGGCGGCGTGTGCTTGAACGTCGGGTGTATTCCGTCCAAAGCCTTGTTGCACGTGGCCTCGGTGATGGACGAGGTTAAGCACTTCGCAGCCTTGGGCGTCACCTTTACTGCCCCAACAGTTGATATCGACAAGTTGCGTGGCCACAAAGAAAAAGTAATTGGCAGACTCACTGGCGGATTGGCGGCGATGGCCAAAATGCGCAAAGTAGAAGTGGTGCGTGGGCTAGGTCACTTCAATGGCTCCCACAGCTTGGATGTGGCGCTGACAGTTGGACCAAAGCAAGCTGCGACAGGTGAATCTAGAACCATCACATTCAAAAGCGCCATCATTGCTGCAGGCTCTCAAGCTGTGCGTTTGCCTTTTCTTCCAGACGATCCCCGTGTGGTTGATTCCACCGGCGCGTTGGAGCTGGCTGGCGTGCCTAAGCGGATGTTGATTATCGGCGGTGGCATTATTGGCCTTGAAATGGGAACCGTGTACTCGTCTTTGGGTGCACGTCTTGACGTAGTCGAAATGATGGACGTTTTAATGCCAGGTGCTGATCGCGATTTGGTTAAGGTATGGCAGAAAATGAATGCGCCACGCTTTGACCACATTATGCTCAAGACCAAAACCGTTGGTGCAAAGGCAACAACAGCTGGCATTGAGGTGACGTTTGAAGGCGAGGGTGCACCAGATCCACAAACCTACGACTTGGTGTTGCAAGCTGTTGGCCGCAGCCCTAACGGCAATAAGCTGGGTGCCAAGGCCGCTGGTGTTGATGTGACCGAGCGCGGTTTTATCAACGTGGATATCCAAATGAGAACCAACGTGGCTCATATTTTTGCGATTGGCGATATTGTGGGCCAACCTATGTTGGCCCACAAGGCCGTGCACGAAGGACATGTAGCTGCTGAGGTGATTGTTGGTGAGTTAACAGGCAATTCCGACTTGGCCAGCTCTGCGTTCAACGCACGTGTTATTCCAAGCGTAGCCTACACAGACCCTGAGGTGGCATGGGTTGGTTTGACTGAGGATCAGGCCAAAGCGGACGGAATCAAAGTGACCAAGGGCTTATTTCCTTGGTCAGCATCTGGACGTGCCATTGCAAACGGGCGTGATGAAGGTTTCACCAAGTTGCTGTTCGATGATGTGTCACACAGGATTGTTGGCGGCGGTATGGTTGGCACACATGCTGGCGACATGATTGGTGAGGTGGCATTGGCTATTGAGATGGGCGCTGACGCCATTGATATAGGCAAGACCATACACCCGCACCCAACCTTAGGAGAAAGTATTGGCTTGGCGGCCGAAGTAGCGCATGGCAGTTGCACTGACTTGCCGCCAGCTAAAAAACGCTAGACCTTAACTCAGGTGTAAGCAACCCGCAAGGCGCTTGGCTTTGCGGGTTTTTTCGAATCAGCAGCGGCTGTAACTGTTAAAGCGTTACAGATCATTAAGACATTTTTTGGCTTTCCGAGCATAGGTTGCTAACTGTCTGTGTTAACTCATCAACGCTTTGCGCATGATGTTCAGTGCGGCCAACAACAACACCCAGAGCGTGATTTTCCGAAACACCGCCTGGTTTATTCGGTGCTGTAAACGCATGCCAAGATTCAGACCTATGAACATGGGCAGCAGCAATGCGACTGAAAAGACGAGTGCTGGTGGCGTGATCAGACCTGAGTGCTGGTGTGCCACCCAGAATACGAGTGCACCCAAGCCAAAGCTGATGCCTGCAATGCGGACTTGTTCTGTTTTTTCCGTACCAATAGCCAATAAATAAATAATTGTTGGCGGTCCCCAAGTGCCTGCAATTGCGCCAAAAAATCCGGCAATACATCCAGCCACGATGGCACCAACTGTTCGTTGCTTAGGTGCGAGTTTGAGGTTTAAGCCCATCAGTTGCACCACACTCACCACAAAAATGACGCTTCCCAATAACAAGAAAAGGGATTGGAATGCCAAGCCTTCAATAAGCTGCGCGCTGATGTAAATCATGCTTAGCGTAGTGATCAGCAACACGCGGAACTTCAATATGGCCTCCCATGCCGCCGTCGGGCCCTGCTGCAAGCCTTGCCAGGCATTGGCAACAAAAGTTGGAATGACCACACTGGCAATGGCCAGTCGTGGGTCAATGAACGTTGACATGCCGGAGACCATGATGAGTGGCAATGCAAAGCCGGTAATGCCTTTGGTGAAGCCTGCAAAAACAGTCACTGAAGCTGCCCACAACAACAGGGCAATGGGTAAGTCTGGAAATGGGATCATGTATCTGAGGTCAAGAACAACGCATCGCACCACGGCGTTGCAACACCGCAGATTTTACGGGGTGATTGTGTCAGACCGTGGTTGCCGAGACTGAGCAAGGTCCACGCGGCGAGCACCTTCGAAGCGGCGTTGCCAGTAACGCTTGGTCATGTCCTCAACACGCACAGCTGCGCCAGGCTTGGGCGCATGTACAAACTTGCCTTCACCTACGTAAATACCAACATGGCTGAATGCGCGTTTGAGGGTGTTGAAAAATACCAAATCCCCAGGCCGTAATTCTTGGTCAGTGATGGGCGTGGCAGCAGCAGCTTGCTCAGCTGCACGGCGCGGCAGCAGCAAGCCAGACGCTTGTTGGTAAACGGCTTGAACCAAGCCACTACAGTCCAAACCTTTGTTGGTTTGACTCCCGCCCCAGACATAAGGCACGCCTATAAGCCCCATGGCGTTCAATGCCAATTGCGAGGACATCACGTTGGTACGCTCACGCAAATAGTCTATTTGTTTGATCAAACCTTGCGACAACAAAAACTGGCCAATGCTGTCAGCCTCAGTTTCGGACTTAGGAGGCTCGGCCCAGCTTAAGCCAGCGCAGACACACAAGCACACAGCCACAACTGCGTGTTGCCAGTGAAGTGGCATTACATACCTGTTATGGGACTGCGTTGACATGGGCGTAGCATAGCCTATTTCTATTCCTTTATCTAATTAAATCATGCATCTGATATATATTTTTAATGTTGTTTTTAGCTGGGCATAAGCGACCCACCGTGCTGGCGGATTCTCGCGTGTAATCTGGCGGACAATAGGGCGACAACGCCTTTGAGCGTTCATATTCATTTCACAAGGGTTACACGTGCTACTAGATGCTTCGCAATGTCAGTTGGTTTTAGTTGATTATCAAATGCGCTTGATGCCAGCCATACACGATCACCAACGCTTGCTTCACAAAGCCGCGTTGGTGGCGGGCGCCGCAACATGTCTGGATATTCCTGTTTGGGCCACCACGCAGTCGCGTGACAAATTGGGCGGCTTTGTGCCTGAACTCAGTGCTTTTTCTGCCAATACTTTAGACAAGTGGTCATTTGATGCTTGCCAAGATGGGTTGCTAGACCGTCTCATGCCTGCAGCCCCATCTCACGATGAGCCAAAGGGTGGCAATGCCCGCAGCATGCCCAAACATTTGCTTAAAAACAAGTCTCAAGAAGCCCCGCTAGCCTTGCGCCAAACCATTGTGTTGGCCGGTGTCGAGGCTCACGTGTGCTTGTTGCAAACCGCATTGGGCCTCATGGAGCAAGACCTAGATGTGTGGGTGGTCAGCGATGCCAGCGGTTCTAGGCGAGAGCGAGACTGTGACGTGGCATTTGACCGTTTGGCGGGTAACGGTGTAGAGCTTGTCAGCGCTGAAATGGTGGTTTTTGAGTGGCTAGGCGCTGCTGACCATCCACATTTTGAGCAAGTGTTGGAATTGGTGAAGCGCCATACAGTGTAGAGACAAGCGTGCGACGCTTGAAGCCGGCTTGTCAGAATGTGGAAAGCCTATTATTCATAATCGTGAATATAAATAGCTGCTGTCAAGTGCGTTGACCAGCTTATACACAACGAAGGGAATACATACATGACGCAGCATTTTGAAGCGGTTTACCGGCAGTCCATGGATGAACCCAATGACTTTTGGCGCGAACAAGCGAAACTTGTCGACTGGTTTAGACCCTTCGACGAGGTATGCGACTACAGCCAGCCGCCATTTGTGAAGTGGTTTGCGGGAGGCCAAATCAACTTGTGCCACAACGCAGTTGACCGCCATGCGGCGGTGAGGGGCAATGACGCTGCCTTGATCTTTGTTTCTACCGAAACCGACACAGAAACAACTTACAGTTTCAAGCAACTGTTAGAGCAAGTGCAGGTGATGGCGGCAATACTCCAAGAGCAGGGCGTGCAAAAAGGCGACCGCGTTCTGATTTACATGCCCATGATTCCTGAGGCGACATTCGCCATGCTGGCGTGTGCTCGCATTGGCGCCATTCATTCTGTGGTGTTTGGGGGATTTGCCAGCGTGAGCTTGGCCAGCCGAATCGATGACTGCACCCCCAAGGTCATTGTGAGCGCCGATGCGGGCTCCCGTGGCGGCAAAATAGTCCCTTACAAACCCCTGTTAGATGAAGCACTCAAGTTGGCATCACACAAACCTGCTGGCGTTGTGATGGTCAATCGCGGTTTGTCTGTCATGTCCTTGGTGCCAGGGCGCGATGTTGACTACGCCATTGCCAGCGCCAAACACGCAGGCGCAAGGGTGGCGTGTGAGCCAATGGCATCAACCGACCCCAGTTATATCTTGTACACGAGCGGTACCACTGGCAAACCCAAAGGCGTCCAGCGAGACACCGGTGGCTATGCGGTGGCAATGGCCGCGAGCATGAAGCACATTTATATGGGTGGGCCAGGGGAAACGTACTTTGCAACCAGCGATATAGGCTGGGTGGTGGGGCACTCATACATTGTGTATGGGCCATTGATTGCTGGCATGGCCACCATCATGTATGAAGGCTTGCCTACTCGTCCAGACGCTGGCATTTGGTGGGAGTTGGTCGAGAAATACAAGGTGTCTGTCATGTTCAGCGCACCAACTGCGGTGCGTGTGCTCAAAAAATACGACTCTTCATTCATCAAGAAGGCAGACCTGTCCAGCTTGAAAGCTTTGTTTTTGGCTGGCGAGCCCCTCGATGAACCAACTGCCCAATGGATTTTCAATGCACTGGGGAAGCCCGTCATAGACAACTACTGGCAAACTGAAACTGGCTGGCCTATATTAAGTTTGGCCAACGGCATTGAGCCCGCCATCAGCAAGTTTGGCAGTCCTGGCGTGCCCATGTACGGCTACAACGTTCAAATCATCGATGAAAACTCAGGGCAGAACCTCACTCAGCCACACGCAAAAGGTGTAGTCGCCATTGAAGGTCCGCTACCACCCGGTTGCATGCAAACCATTTGGGGTGATGATGAGCGGTTTGTTCAAACTTATTGGAGCAGTATTCCCGGTCGTTTGGTGTACAACACATTTGACTGGGGCACGCGTGATGCCGACGGTTACTTCTTCATACTAGGACGTACCGACGATGTCATCAACGTCGCGGGCCATAGACTTGGCACCCGCGAAATTGAAGAAAGTATTGCTACCCATAGCGCCATTGTTGAGGTTGCTGTGGTCGGTGTGGCCGATAAGCTGAAAGGTCAGGTTGCCATGGCCTTCGCGGTGCTAAAAGATCCCAGTCTGTACGACTCACCGCAAGCGCAACGCCAGCTCGAAGGTGATTTGATGAAGTTGGTCGACAGCCAAATTGGGGCTGTGGCTCGGCCTTCGCGTATTAGGTTCGTGTCATTGCTTCCAAAAACACGCAGCGGAAAACTGCTAAGACGGGCCATTCAAGCTGTGTGCGAACACCGCGAAGTCGGCGATTTAACCACCATGGACGACCCTAGCGCGCTGGCCACTATCAAAGCATTGGTGCAGGCCTAATTTATTGCCGGCAGCGTTGTCAGTTGAGCTTGTTGCCAAGGCGGACTATGATGGAAGCAAATCAATATATTCGAGTTAGCGCATGAATGAACATAACCAAGCACCATCTGATGACCATGAGCCAACTGAACTGACGGCCTCTGTTGCTCGGAGTGGCCCAATAGTAGCGGACGACTCCCCCGATGGTGACCGTGTGTTCGAGCTAGCAGCTGAATTATTCAGTGTGCTGGCAACGCCCATGCGTTTGCGCATACTCAGCGCCTTGTGCAATTGCGAGAAGTCTGTCAGCCAACTGCTGCGTGAAATCGACACCACACAGCCCAACTTATCCCAGCACTTGAACGTGTTGTACCGGTGCGGCGTACTGGCCAAACGAAAATTGGGAACCCAAGTTATATACCGGGTACAAAGTGAGCAAGCCGTGACGCTTTGCCGCTCTGTGTGTACGCAAATAGCGATTGAGATGGACACACCGCACAAGCTCAGCGCTGGTCAGCGTTTGTCTCCAAAGTTAATGGCTTAAAGACGCCTGAGCGTGTGTCTACTTCTTTTCAAACCACATCCAACCGCCATCACAAGCACCTGTTTGTCTTGTTGGCTCGTGTTATGTCCGTGTTGGCGTTTGCTGCGTTACTAAGCGCATGCGTTAGCCCATTGGGTCGCGTGGGGATCAGTATGCCCATTGGTGGCTTTGGCGGCGTGCACATCGGCGTTGACACCAACGGCACTGTGTCTGGCACTGTTGCTGTGGGCGAGAGCAAGGGTGGAGTTTCAGTCAGGGCGAGTTCATCAGGCTCATCTCAAATAGCCAAATAGACCCGTAAACAATAAAAGCGGTTGCTACAGGGTATGTCTGTTTAGGTGTCTCCTTGGCATTGTTGGTGTTTTTCCATGTGACAGGTGCTCATGCTGAAGTCTCATCGACTCATTGGTTTCTTTACTTCTACATTTAAGTGCCAGTGCATGCATATCAGGCGCATAATAAGACCTGCACAATGACCCTTCCATGTCACCGTCGCATCCGCTAATCGGTTCAGCCGTGTCGCAGGAGGTTTTTTTACCCAACTTATGTTTTCCATAGGAAAACGGAGGTCAGCGAAATAATGAGTGAGACCAATAGCGTCTACAAGTCCTTTAGTGGCAATTCGTATCTTTTCGGCGGTAACGCACCGTACGTAGAGGAAATTTACGAGAACTATCTCAGCAATCCCACCACAGTCACTGAAGAGTGGCGCAGTTACTTTGACGCGCTCCAAAATGTGCCTGCTGTTGATGGCAGCGACATGCGGGATTTGCCGCACTTGCCAGTGGTCAATGCCTTCGCTGCAATGGCCAAGCAGGGCACCACCAAAGTGGTGCAAAGCAATCCTGACTCTGAAATGGGTCGCAAGCGGGTGGCTGTTCAACAGCTGATTGCCGCTTACAGAAACGTGGGCTCACGGCATGCCGATTTGGATCCACTCAAGCACCAAATCCGTGAAAACATCCCTGAACTAGACCCTGCTTTTTACGGTCTAGGCGATGCCGACCAAGAAACAATCTTTAACGCCAGCAACACGTTTTTTGGCAAAGAAACGATGTCGCTGCGTGATTTGCTCAACGCGTTACGTGAAACGTATTGCGGGACCCTTGGGGTCGAGTACATGTACATTACCGACCAGACGCAAAAGCGCTGGTGGCAACAAAAGCTGGAAGGTATTCGTTCAAAAGCGGCCCTCTCAGCTGATCAAAAAATCCACATTTTAAGTCGTCTCACTGCCGCGGAAGGTCTTGAGCGTTTCCTGCACACCAAGTACGTTGGGCAGAAGCGATTCTCTTTAGAGGGTGGTGAGAGCTTTATCGCTGCTTTGGACGAACTGATCTTGCGAGGCGGAGAAAAGGGCGTACAAGAAATTGTGATTGGCATGGCTCACCGTGGTCGCTTGAATGTGTTGGTCAACACATTGGGCAAGATGCCCAAAAATCTGTTTGCCGAGTTCGATCACACGGCCCCTGAAGACTTGCCCAGTGGCGACGTGAAGTACCACCAAGGTTTCTCCAGCGATGTGCCTACACCCGGTGGCCCTGTCCACTTGACTTTGGCATTCAATCCCTCTCACTTGGAAATTGTGAACCCAGTCGTTGAAGGATCTGTTCGCGCGCGCATGGATAGACGTGGGGATACAAAAGGCTTGCAAGTGCTGCCTGTGTTGGTTCACGGCGATGCGGCATTTGCTGGTCAGGGTGTGGTGATGGAGACCTTGGCGCTGGCCGAAACCCGTGGCTACACAACGGGCGGCACGGTGCACTTGGTCATTAACAACCAAATCGGGTTTACGACCAGCGATCCGCGTGACAGTCGCTCAACCATTTACTGCACCGATGTGGTCAAAATGATTGAATCCCCCGTGTTGCATGTCAATGCGGATGACCCCGAAGCTGTTGTTTTGGCCACGCGTTTGGCGTTGGAATACCGCATGGAATTCCAAAAGGATGTGGTGGTCGATATTGTTTGTTTCCGCAAGCTAGGTCACAACGAACAAGATACGCCCTCGATCACACAACCGCTCATGTACAAACGCGTCAACGCCCATCCTGGAACGCGCAAGTTGTACGCAGACAAGTTACAAGCCCAAGGCCTGGGCGACACCTTGGGTGATGACTTGGCTAAAAGCTACAGAGCTGCTTTAGATGAGGGCCGACACACTGTAGACCCCGTACTGACCAATTTCAAAAGCAAGTTTTCGGTTGACTGGGCCCCGTATTTGGGTAAGGCTTGGACAGACGCTGGTGATACGGCTATTCCGCTGTCTGAGTGGAACCGTTTGTCCGAACGCCTGACAACCATACCTACCGACATTACCGTTCACCCGTTGGTCCAAAAAGTTTACAAGGACCGAGCGGCAATGGGCAGGGGCGATATCCCTGTTGATTGGGGTATGGGCGAGCACATGGCGTTTGCGTCGTTGGTTGCCAGCGGCTACCCTGTGCGATTGTCTGGCGAAGACACTGGTCGCGGTACGTTCTCGCACCGCCATTCTGTTATCCATGACCAAGACCGCAAGCAATATGACGAGGGCTCTTATGTGCCTTTGCAAAATGTCTCTGACGGTCAAGCCCCGTTTGTCGTCATTGATTCAATTTTGTCAGAAGAAGCTGTTTTAGGCTTTGAGTATGGCTACGCTTCGAATGACCCCAATACATTGGTGATTTGGGAAGCGCAGTTTGGTGATTTCGTCAACGGTGCACAAGTGGTGATTGACCAGTTCATTGCCTCGGGCGAGGTCAAGTGGGGCCGAGTCAATGGCATCACCTTGATGCTGCCCCACGGCTACGAAGGTCAAGGACCAGAACACTCGTCAGCTCGGTTGGAGCGGTTTATGCAGTTGGCTGCAGACACCAATATTCAAGTGGTTCAGCCTACAACCGCCAGTCAGATCTTCCACGTGTTGCGCCGCCAAATGGTGCGCAACTTGCGTAAGCCGTTGATCATCATGACGCCCAAGAGTTTGTTGCGCGCCAAGGATGCCGCATCGCCTCTGTCTGAGTTCACCGAGGGCATTTTTCAGACCATCATTCCCGAAAGCAATGAGGCCATTAAAAAAGCTGCGGCAAAGGTCAAGCGTATTATTTGTTGCTCAGGAAAAGTCTATTACGACCTGGTCAAGAAACGCGACGAATTGGGCACCAAAGACGTGGTTATTTTGCGCGTGGAGCAGTTGTACCCATTCCCACACAAAGCCTTTGTGGCGGAACTCAAAGCCTACACCCATGTTGTTGACATTGTGTGGTGTCAAGATGAGCCACAAAATCAAGGCGCTTGGTTTTTTGTGCAGCATTACTTGCATGAGAACATGCGCGAAGGACAAAAGCTGGGTTATGCCGGTCGTGCCGCGTCTGCATCCCCAGCCGTTGGGTACGCATACCTGCACCAAGAGCAGCAAAAGAGCCTCATTGAGGCCGCTTTTGGCAAGCTAAAAGGTTATGTGCTCACCAAGTAACCACGCTCAACGCACACAATTAGCACTGATGACACGCGCGCACACCTGGGTCTAAAGAGACTCAGGTGTGTCTGCACACAAAGCAAAGCTTTGCAAGGAATTAAAAATGGCAATCGTAGAAGTTAAGGTCCCTGAACTGTCGGAGTCTGTAGAAGAAGCCACGTTGATGACCTGGAAGAAAAAAGTCGGTGAGATGGTGACTGCCGACGAAATATTGATTGAAGTTGAAACGGACAAAGTGGTGCTAGAAGTGCCTGCACCCTCGTCTGGTGTGCTGTCTGAAATCATTCAAGGTGATGGCGCCACTGTTGGCTCTGACCAAGTGCTAGCCACAATAGATACCGAGGGCAAAGGCACCGCCCCTGAAGCTGCCGCAAAATCAACCCCGGCTGCATCAGTTGCCAGCGCACCTAGCGCTACCGCCGCAGCACCTGCTAAAAACATGGCTGGTGTAGCCTCTCCAGCTGCGTCTAAGCACATGGCAGACAACGGTATGGCCGCTGGATCTGTGCCCGGAACTGGCAAGGACGGACGCGTTACAAAGGGTGATGTGTTGGCCGCTGTCAGCAAACCTGCTGGCGCAGTTGCTGCTTCGTCTATTCCCACTGGCGTACCGACCAAGGTGTTGCCACAAGTTCCTACACTGGCACCAGATTTGGGCGACAGGCCTGAGCAGCGTGTTCCTATGAGCCGTTTGCGTGCACGTGTTGCAGAGCGTTTGTTGCAATCACAAGCGACCAATGCCATTCTCACAACGTTTAACGAAGTGAACATGGCACCAGTCATGGAACTGCGTAAAAAATACCAAGAGAAATTCGAAAAAGAGCATGGTGTGCGTTTGGGCTTTATGAGCTTTTTTGTCAAGGCTGCTGTAGCAGCACTCAAGCGCTATCCTTTGCTGAATGCGTCTGTTGACGGCAACGACATTGTTTACCACGGCTACTTTGACATCGGGATTGCGGTTGGTTCTCCTCGTGGTCTTGTCGTGCCAATTTTGCGCAACGCCGATCAGATGAGTTTTGCTGATATCGAGATCAAAATTGCCGAATACGGCAACAAGGCCAAAGAGGGCAAGTTGGGCCTAGAAGAAATGACAGGTGGTACTTTCTCCATCTCCAACGGCGGTGTATTTGGATCCATGTTGTCCACGCCAATTATCAATCCACCACAGTCGGCTATTTTGGGTGTTCACGCAACCAAAGACCGTGCGGTTGTAGAAAATGGCCAAGTTGTAGTGCGACCTATTAACTACCTTGCAATGAGCTACGACCACCGCATCATTGATGGACGCGAAGCCGTTTTGGGTTTGGTGACCATGAAAGAAGCGTTGGAGGATCCTTCGCGTTTGTTGTTTGGTATTTAAGCCCGCGACCGCAAGTGCGGTCGTGAGCACACACCAAGTTTTTCTTTGTTGTATCGGTGTACGTCACGTATGCAAAAAAGTCGTATTGAGCGACTGAGTTTTCTGAGGATTGTTTATGTCTCAAGCATTTGATGTTGTTGTTATTGGCGCTGGTCCTGGTGGCTATGTGGCTGCCATTCGTGCTGCCCAATTGGGTTTTAAAGTCGCTTGTATTGACGAGTGGACCAATGCTGCAGGCGGTGCAGCCCCCGGTGGTACTTGCACCAATGTTGGTTGTATTCCATCAAAAGCGTTGTTGCAGTCGTCTGAGCATTACGAGCAGGCATCGCAACACTTTAATGAGCATGGCATTGACTTTAAAGGCTTGTCTCTGGATGTCGCCAAAATGCATGCCCGCAAAGACGCCGTTGTCAAGCAAAACAACGATGGCATTTTGTATTTGTTTAAGAAAAACAAAATCACTTTTTTCCACGGGCGGGGCAGCTTTGTGTCTGGCGGCGACAACAGTTTTGAGGTGGCTGTCACCGGAAAAAAATCAGAGACCATTACCAGTCGTCAAGTCATCGTGGCTACCGGCTCTAGCGCTCGCGCGCTGGCAGGTACACCTTTTGACGAAGTCAACGTGTTGTCCAACGATGGCGCCTTGCGCGTGGGTGCTGTTCCTAAAAAAATTGGCGTCATCGGCGCGGGCGTTATTGGTCTCGAAATGGGTTCTGTCTGGCGCCGGTTGGGTGCAGAAGTCACCATTTTGGAGGGTCAGTCTGTGCTCCTAGGGGCAGTTGACCATCACATTGCCAAAGAAGCCCATAAAGCCTTCACCAAACAAGGCTTGCATATTGAGATGGGCGCGACTGTCGGCGATATCAAAGCAACCAGCAAACAGGTATCGATTGCTTACACCAATGCCAAGGGCGAAGCCCAAAAATTAGTTGTCGATAAGCTGATTGTGTCCATTGGGCGTGTGCCCAACACAACGGGACTTAACAGCGAGTCAATCGGTCTCAAACTGGATGAGCGTGGTGCCATTGTTGTAGATGACTTGTGCCGCACAAGTGTGGCTGGCGTTTGGGCTGTGGGCGATGTTGTTCGTGGTCCAATGCTTGCCCACAAAGCAGAGGAAGAGGGCGTTGCGGTCGCCGAGCGTATTGCTGGTCAGCACGGTCATGTGGACTTCAATTTGGTACCTTGGGTCATTTACACGAGTCCAGAGATCGCTTGGGTAGGCCAAAACGAGGGAGAGCTCAAAGCGTCTGGTCGCGCATTCAAGGTGGGTACGTTCCCGTTTTTGGCCAATGGGCGTGCCCGTGCGATGGGTGACACCACCGGCATGGTCAAAATGCTGGCGGATGCCGAGACTGATGAGATATTAGGTGTGCACGTCGTAGGCCCCATGGCCAGCGAGCTCATTGCAGAGGCTTGTGTTGCCATGGCGTTTAGGGCTAGCAGCGAGGATATTGCGCGTATTTGTCATGCGCATCCTTCGTTGTCTGAGTCTACGAAAGAGGCTGCTTTAGCAGTTGATAAGCGCACGCTCAATTTTTAACAACGCTTACACCACACAACCGTTGATGTCCTATGGATATCAACGGTTGTTGTTTTTGGGACCATGCCTAGTGCAAAAAAGCTAGACAATAGATACCCATGAATCAAGTCGTATCTTTGACCGTCCCAGCGCATATGCACGCAACGCCGCCGCAACTAGACGCTTCTGAAGGCGACGTTATAAAGGCTTACCAACAAGCGCTGATTGATCGCAACTACATCGCGGATGAAGCGCAAATTGTGGCGATACGCGCATTGCAGCGCTGTGCCAATGAGTGGCAGGCTTACAAGCAGCACCGCTCAAATGTCCTGAAAAAGTTGTTTTCTAAGCATGCCGTTCCCCGCGGCGTCTATATGTATGGTGGCGTTGGGCGGGGTAAGAGTTTTTTGATGGACTGTTTCTTTCAAGCGGTACCCATCAAGCGAAAAACCCGTTTGCACTTTCACGAGTTTATGCGTGAAGTCCACCGTGAGTTGCGGGAGTTGCAAGGCACAGTCAATCCCTTAGACGAATTGGGTAAACGCATGGCCAAGCGTTTCCAGTTGATTTGCTTTGATGAGTTTCATGTGGCGGATGTGACCGACGCCATGATTTTGCACAGGTTGTTGGACGCCCTGTTTGCGCACGGCGTTGGGTTTGTTACCACGTCCAACTTCAAGCCAGACGACTTATATCCCAACGGTTTGCACCGTGACCGAATACTGCCTGCCATTGCGCTGTTGAATGCCAAATTAGAAGTGCTCAACGTTGATGCAGGTACCGACTACAGAAGCCGTACGCTGGCCTTGCTAGACATGTACCACCACCCTTTGAGCGACCATGCAGAAGCTTCTATGGATGGTGCGTTTAGCGCTCTGACAGAATCCCAAGACGAAGTTCCGCAGCTGCAAATTGAATCACGCACCATTGCCGCGAAGCGCAAAGCAGGTGGTGTGATTTGGTTTGATTTCAAAACTTTGTGCGGTGGCCCACGTTCGCAAAACGACTACTTAGAAATTGCCACGCAGTTCCACACGCTGCTGCTCAGCAACGTCCCCAAAATGGAAGTTAGGCACGCCAGTGAGGCCAGACGTTTTACGTGGCTCATTGACGTGTTGTACGACAGGCGCATCAAGTTCATCATGTCGGGCGCAGTGCCACCTGAGTCGCTGTATCTTGAAGGCCCTATGGCGCACGAATTTGTTCGCACAGTATCTCGCCTAACTGAAATGCAATCTAACGAATTCTTGCTCGAAGCCAAGCGAGATATTGATACGAGCATCACGTGAGCGAGTCGGGTCACGTCGACAGCGACAACCACACCAGCAGCGCTGATTGGTTGAGCCGTGTGGCCAAAGTCTTTGCCGCGGGCGGGGACTTGGCCAAAGGCAATGCCCAGTTTAGAGCCAGACCCGGTCAACAGCGCATGGCAGAGTTGGTCGCGCAGGCGATTGCCAATGAGACCACGCTGGTAGTCGAAGCTGGCACAGGTACAGGTAAGACCTATGCCTATCTTGCCCCTGCCTTGCTCAGCGGCAAACGGGTATTGGTTTCCACCGCAACAAAGGCTTTGCAAGACCAACTTTATTTAAGAGATTTACCGCGTTTGGTGGGTTTGCTTGGCGTGCCAATTAGGACAGCCCTGCTCAAGGGGCGTAGCAATTATTTGTGTACGCACAGACTTGATACGCACATGCAAAGTGGGGTGGTCGCAGACCGCTTTACCAACAACGCTTTGGCAAAAGTTAAGCGGTGGGCCGCTACCTCAATCAGTGGTGATCTGTCAGATATGCCCGGCTTAGACCAGCGCTCAGGCGTTATTCCGTTGGTCACATCGAACCGTGATAATTGCTTAGGCAGCCAGTGCCCTGACTTTAAGACCTGCCACTTGCAAGCCGCAAGACGTGAAGCTTTATCAGCAGATTTGGTCGTGGTCAACCACCATTTGTTTTTTGCCGATCAAGCGGTTCGCGAGTCAGGCATGGCTGAGTTGTTACCCAGCGTCGATGTTGTCATCTTTGATGAGGCCCACCAACTCAACGAAATTGGCGTCATGTTTTTAGGCACACAACTGTCGTCGCCACAGTTGTTGGATTTCAACCGCGATGTGTTGGCAGCAGGTTTGCAACATGCCAGAGGCCTGTGTGATTGGTCGCAACAATGTGGCACTTTAGAGCGCACCGTTCGCGACCTTCGTTTGTGCTTGCCTGCGACCCATATGAAAATGAATGTGCGTTTGCCGTGGGGTGGGCAGGCTCCGCAGTCTGTCGATGAGGGCGCATGGGGCAGTTGTCTTGGCGACTTAAGCCAAGCCATGGCCGACGTGCGAAAAGACCTCAACAGCATCAGCGAGTTGGCGCCTGACTTTGAGCGATTGCTAGAGCGCTGTGACGCGTTGCTGCAGCGCTTGCAGCACTTGCTCAACCCTGTGGCAGATGACCACGTACGCTGGTTAGAAGCTGGCAGCCATTGGCGATGGGTAGACAGTCCGCTTGACAGCGCGCAGGCCTTTGCTGGCAGCGCACCTGACAGCGGCTTGACGGGTCCTACAACGTGGGTGTTCACGTCCGCTACGCTGGGTGATAACGCCCAATTGGATTGGTTTGCGCAACCCTTGGGGTTGACACACGCACAGAGGGCTGTCGTAGCCAGCCCCTTTGATTTCGAGTTGCAAGCGGCGCTGTGGGTACCCACAGATTTACCGATGCCCAATGAGCCAGGTCACCCACTGATGCTGGCCAGGCGGATTGTGCCTTGGGCCCAGCGTTTAGGCGGGCGCACCATGGTGCTGACAACCAGTTTGCGTGCATTGGGCATTATTGCGCAAGAGCTTCGCGAGGCACTTACATCCGACAACATAGAGCTGCTCGTGCAAGGGGAGTTGAGTAAAAATGAATTGTTGGAGCGTTTTCGTGCATACGCCGATGCGCTTAGAGCTAACAACGGACAAGTCGGCACACACAGTGGGGCTGTGTTGGTTGCATCAGTATCGTTTTGGGAGGGCGTGGACATTCCCGGCGAGGCATTGCAGTTGGTTGTGTTGGACAAGTTGCCGTTTCCCGTGCCTGATGACCCTCTCACGCAAGCA
>Ga0114998_10001412_pt1 | contig 18520 bp, 11 predicted proteins | sample ArcticOcean_MG_C_5_FD_87044 | JGI IMG/M metagenome (GOLD analysis project Ga0114998, IMG submission 87044) | Marine microbial communities from western Arctic Ocean - ArcticOcean_MG_CB4_138 | ecosystem: Environmental > Aquatic > Marine > Oceanic | place: Arctic Ocean: Canada Basin | collected...
CATCGGCCTGCGACAAAAGAAAAACATGTTTATCAGAACTGACTTGCATGTGCAAGTGATGTTTGCTTATGGCCGAAGAATGTAACCACGAAAACACAAAAGCGTTTCACGCGTTGACAAGAATTCCAAAACGCGAATAAAATAAAAATGATCGCGAGTAAACTGCGATTAAAGAAACGATTACGAGAAAATCTAAAACACGGTAAGCCTCGATTAAGTACTGACCTGTTCCTCCTGCGTCATCAGAGACTCTCCATCGAGTTCTTCGTATCGAGTCGGTGAGAACTTGAACCTGTTCCCGAACGACGACATTTTGGAATATTTATTTATTTCTGACGACGTCAAAGAAAACGAATTAAAGTGCGTTTTATGAAAAAGTGCCACACGGTTTGAGTTTCTGTTTGATTGGAAGCGGCGAGCGGTATATAATTTCAACGATCACTAAAGTCTGCTATAGGTGCTGTTCCCAGTCAACGGTATGTTCGATCGGTCTCTCTTCGAGCACGCGAAAGCCGCCTTGATCGTTCGAGTTCGCGTCGGTCCCAGTACGGGTAGCGGTATCGCTATCGCTAGCGCTATTGTTCGCGGGCTTTGCGGTCGAAGCTTTTACTTTTTGGCGACCGGTTCGGCGCGAGAGTTGGCGAGCGTGGCGGTCTTGTTCTCTTCGTATGCGTTTTTTGATTTCATCTTCTGCGCCGTCTTTTTTGAATCCGCATAGTTTCGAGCGACTGCTTCGAGTGGATATGAGGGACATTAACATGCGTTCGGTGTCGAACGAATGCGTTTGGCGCATGCCTAATTCCGCGTTTGTTCTCCTCGCGTCGTAGTATCTGTAAAAGTCGTGCACGGCCGAAGCCGTTGATGATTTATTGCTCGATGATGATTTCTTCCGCGAATTATTCGTATTCGAAGATTGATCTTTTTCAACGTATAATCCGAAACCGTATAGACCAACGAAATCGCATAATCTCAACGCTAAATAAAAGCTTAACATCCCAGTCGATGGTAAGTTCCCACCAGCGCCTTGCATCTTGCCTTGCTTTGCTAAGTTCTCTCTAAACGAATGTAATAATACGATCGCGCCATCTTTAACGTCTGCGTGTAATCTTCTCACTTTCAACGCGTGATTAAAATATTCTGAATTCTTAATAGCGCTAAACTGTTCGCTCTTATCGGCGTTTACTAAAACGACAATCGTTCCGTTCCCGTGCGTTTTATCGTCTTCAAAAATCTCCATCTTCCCTAACGACTTTGCATCGATCACTCTAAACGTCGTCCTCGATCCAGCATAGAGCGAACACCCGCGTTTTGCAACGCCATCGTTTACTCTAAAAACTGCATCTGACGAGTCGATCATCGCCCCGTAGGCGGTTTTCTGCAAAATCCCTGAATTTCCGACGACCGCGCACGTTTTATAGACTTTTTCCAAATCTTTATCATCATCGCTATCATCATCCGCGTCATCCTCTTTATAGAACACGTTCTTTCTACTATTGAATTCAATTTCGCCGCGCTGAAACCTCGCAAGCACTCTTTGCATTTCCTCGTTCTCAACCGCCGGGTCGTCGTCTTCCGAACTCGCCGATACTGATACCATCTTCCTCCCTTTCCTCCTTTCCGACGAAAAACTACTCTCTCTTTCAATCGAAGTCGCCGATAACGATACCATCTTCCTCCTCTCCGTAGAACTCTTCTCTTCCCGCTGGTTCGGTTTCTTCGGCAAAGCCTTCAAGGACTCCAAATCTGACCCGTATTCGTTTTCACCATCACCTTGTTCTTCACACGCGTGACTTCGAATTAAAGCATCGACTCTTAAAGGATCTTCGCACGCTAAGGCTATGGACGAACGAACACTCGCCTGGCTACTCGCTATCGCTCGTTCCTCAACTCGCTCGGTCTTCGTAATCGTCTTCACGATCGGTTCACATTTCGTTTTAACTCGTTTCCAATCTCGCATCTTTCTCTCGTTGACGAACTCGAACTCGAAAGTGAGCGAGAGTAAAACGACTACGAAGACTACGACGAGGAGTGCTCTCCTGCTCCTCCTCTTCGTCTGCATCGTCTGCATCATCATCATCTCTTTTATTATTTCCTATATAAAAGCGTATTATTTATATCTCATTTCGCGAATTGTTAAAAATATCCATCGCGTGCATTGAAACAAAAAAGTGCGTTTCGAGTTCATATCGAGTCGCTCAGTAGCGCGTTCACTTTCTCGAACGCTCCACTTTAAATCAAAATATATATTTATTGCGCCGTACTCGTTTCACTTTCGCTTAGTCAGTAGTATTCTGCGGTGATCGAATCTAATCGAGTTCTGATTCAATCTGTACCGCGAATATTTGATTTTTGAATATATATCTATATCCGCGGATTGAGACGGAGTATAAAAAAGATGTTTGCGAGTACTGCTGCTCGCGCGGCAAAAAGAGCGAGCTTCGATGGGTCGATTAACGGCGAACGAATGAGAAAGAGCGATGCGTCGAAGAAGAAGAGGAATGTTTTATTGAGATGTAATGCCTCTTCTTCTTCTTCTTCTTCTTCTTCTTCTTCTTCTTCTAAACTGGCTGGATTGAGAACGAGTCAGATGATGGTGGTTTTGAAGCAAAACGACGAAGGAAAGCGAGGAGACGCGAGACTGCGTCGCGTGATTAAAGTCAACGCGAGTTCGTCTTCGTCAGGGAATGTATCAGCGACATCATCGGTGGGTGGGTTTTCGTTGAAGACCGGGTTCTCGACGATGAGCGCTGGACCGAGAACGGCCGTGTTGTTCTCTTTGTGGTACTTCTTTAACATCGTGTTCAACGTGTATAACAAGAGTACTCTGAACGTGTTTCCATATCCGTGGTTGATCTCGACTTTACAGCTCGCCGCGACGTCGGTTTGGATGTTGGTCGTTTGGGCGACTGGGATTCAGGAGAAACCAAAGGTTTCAAAGGCGTTCTTGATCGCCGTTTTACCGGTTGCTTTTTTTCACATGGTCGGTCACGTTTCGGCTTGCGTATCGTTTTCAAAGATGGCTGTTTCGTTTACGCACGTGATTAAGGCTGCGGAGCCGGTGTTTTCGGTCATTTTGAGTGGTCCGTTGTTAGGGCAAACGTTTGCACCGGCGGTTTGGGCTTCGTTGATTCCAATCGTCTTAGGTTGCTCCATGGCCGCCATGAAGGAGGTTTCGTTTTCCATGGGCGGCTTTCAAGGCGCGATGATTTCGAACGTTGCGATGGTTTTAAGAAACATCACATCGAAGAAACAGTTGGATGATTTTAAGCAAATAGATGGTATTAACTTGTATGGCATTCTCGCTATTGTCGGTTTGTTTTATTTAGCGCCAGCGGCTGTGTATATCGAAGGTTCGCAATGGGCCGCAGGATGGTCCTCGGCCGTCGCGAAGGTCGGCGCCGAGAAATTATATCAAATGTTGTTTTTGAGTGGTGTTTTCTATCACTTATATAATCAAGTCAGTTATCAAGCGTTGACTGGTATTTCCCCAGTGACGTTTTCTGTCGGTAACTCGTTGAAACGAGTCGCTGTTATCGTCGCTTCAGTCATTTACTTTAAAAATCCAGTAAGTCCTTTGAACGCGGCAGGTTCTGCTTTGGCGTTATTGGGTGCGTATCTATACTCAGAAGTCACAAAGAAAAAGAAATAATCATAATAATCATGAAGTGTCGTTGTTATCTTATATATACAATTTTGAATATTGATTTAACGCGTTTTCGAGTTCTTCTCTCTTCTCTCGAGAAGGTAAATACTTTGCTAAATTCTTCAACTCGTCAATTGTTAATTTGCTTAGAGCAAATTCACAGAATTCTTTAGCAGAAACGACGTCGTCTCCTCCTCGTTGGAACCTTCTTGCGAGTTTTTTTATTGAAACCAAAACTTCTTCATCGATCGCTAACGTCTTTACTAACGCTTTCGATGTCTTTCGTTTTTTGTTCCTTTCGCTTTTTATGAATCTATTCACTAACGACGATACCTCATTCGATGACAAAACTATTTCTTTGCTAACTACTGATTCTTCTTTTTTATTATCACGCGCATCCTTCTCTTTATTATTGTTATTATTATTATTCCAAGGCATTCGCGTTTCATCGACGCTAATCGTGTTATTATTATTATTATTATTATTATTATTATTGTCCTCGACAACGCTACTGTTCCTACTATTCAAACTACGCCTTTTACCCCACGCTATTATTGAAAACCTCGGAGCATTATCGCACTTCCTCGACGCGGACGATGACAAAAGTTGCGGAATACCGTGCTTAAATTTTGAATTAACTTCGCTCGAAAACGCGAAAACATCGCCGTTCTTCTGTGGGAACTCAAAACTCGCTTTCGACTCTTCGTGTAAGAACGATAATTCCCTCGAAGCGCCGAAACTAGCGCCCATAGTGAAATCCTCCTTGTGACCGTTTGCGTAAGCGTGCGAGTCGTGATGATACGGCTTCCAGTCCTTCCCGTCGCGATAAAAATTCAACCTCGTCGCGTACACATCGACATCGAAATACTCGGACATCCTTCTGACTATTTCTCGAAGAGTTTCACTGAACTCCGCGTTATCGTGTCGCAAATGTTTCGACCATTCGATCATCCCCTCTCGACGATCGTCGCTTCCTCGAACGCTTTCGTAATCTAAATCTCTCGCTAACATTGATAGTATTCGAAAATCATTCTCTGCACAGTTAAATCGCTCGATGTAGACCGCGTTCCCGCATACGCACGCTTCAACAGATTCTAACAAAGACGCGTTTAATTTATTCGCCTCTGATTTTCTTAATATTTTCGATACGTACTTCCTTATTGAGTTCTTATCATTTCCATCTCCTTCTTCTCCTTCTTCTTCTTCTTTCTCATCGTTAACAGTTTTCTTCTTCCGATGAGTCCTTTTGAACGAATAACTCGCGACGGTCATTTATTGCGACAAAATAGCTTCGAAAAAATAAAATCGAAACTCGCGCTTCAAAATCTTTCTCTCTTTATTTCGATCTATGAGGACGTTCGCTTATTTCGTGATTAACTCGACGCGAAAGAGGACGAATTTGATTACGTTTAGCGGTTTAGGTGATTTTTGGAAAAACTTTCGAAAAACAAAATTACTATTTAAAAAGAAGCGCGACTTTTGTTTCCAAATATGCCAACGCGTCATAGATGATGAAGATGATGACGATGACGATGCATAGGACGAATATCGATGTAGTCGTGATATCATCATCGCGGTCTTCTTCTTCTTCTTCTTCTTCTTGTTCTTCTTCTTCTTCTGGTTTTGTTAAATATGAGAGGAATGAACGAACGGCCATGAAGAAGAAGAAGAAGAAGAGCATCGGGCGACGAAGACCAAGGCGAATCGATTCGTCGATGATGAGAGAGGGTGTCGATGTTGCACTCGTAAGTGCGGTCGCTTTGTGCATGTTTACGTCTTATAGTTACGATGATAGCGATAGTGGTAGGAATTCTTCAGTCGATTATGATGATGATCGAGATATGATATGGACGATTGCTCAAGTCGTTTCGTTAATACCTGTTGTGTCAGTTATTTCGTGGATCGCGCCTAACATAGCGGTCGGGAGATGGGAGCAGAATGAGAGAAGCGATCGAGAGAATGAAAAGGCGAGAAGGATGGTTGCATTCGCCGGGGTATACTTTCTATGTTTCGCGAGGTTTGGGTTCGATTTTGCGAGGAAGGAGACTTGGATCGTGACTTTAATGAGTTTCGTACATTTGAAGTTTCTCGAATCGCCTCGTCGAAGCGATGGAGGCGGCGATGATGATTATAACGATGATGATAGTAACATGAATAATAATATAAGTTTAATGATAGCAAAAGATATACGAGAAAGCGTAGTCGTGAATAATACTAATACTAATAATAGTCGCGGTAGTATAACAATAAAGGAGGATTCGTCGTCATCATCGTCGAAAGGAGAAGAAGTAGTAAGAGAAGAAGTTAGAAATCGATTCGCGAAACGCTTAGGCGAGTACATCGGCGAACTCGAAGTGCAGTTGAAAAACTTGCCCATAGATATACAAGAAGGCCGCCTAAGAGCAGAAATTGAGCGCGAAATAGAAGCCACGGAAGAGATTTTAATTCGTGAAAAAACAATCGCGGATGATGAAATCGAAAAATGGGATCAAAGATGGATTTTGAGGCGACTGTCAAAGAAAGAGTTGTTGGACTTATCGCGTTCGTACGGTCTTAAAGGGCATTCAAAGCTAAACAAAATTGAGCTCATTCGAATGATCGAAAATTTTCGTTCAGACGACGACAATGAGTAGTAAATGTTTTGTTGTTGATGGTATCTAAAATATGTCTCTCCGTTTCTTCAATACGTTTTGCAACTCTGCGCGACGATCTCCAATCACTCGTGCTACTCAATTATCGCCATATCAAATTCATGCAATAGAGAGGTGCTAAAATCGTCTACGTCTTCTTCTTCTTCCTCCTCCTCTTCCATTCTGTCCGATGACATCGTTTCTTCGTCATTTTCTTCTTCATCTTCGTCTTCTTCTTGGACGTTGTAGTTCTCCCAACCTGGACAATTATTAGCGATTAGGTAGTTCAAACATTCGATTCGGTTCTTAGTTTCAGCGTTGAATAGCGCGTGCTCATCCCAAGGACAATCATGTTCGTGCAAATACTTGAGCACTGGCAAGTCACCGCGCTCGGAGGAACACGCGGTCAGCCCCGAAAACAATGGAGCTCCATTTTCAACGCAATAGGATATCATTTCAAAATCAGTCGTTATAACCTCCATCATTGCATCTTCACCCCAGTCACAATTTTTCACCTCTCTCGCCCATCGAACGAACTCGAGTCTACCCGAGCACGCCATAGAGTGCATGAAAGATTCCTGGTCATAAAACTCACCTGCGTACTTTTCATTTTCCTTACCAAAAGGGTAATTATTCCACGCGAACTCAATCGTGCTCAAAGAAGTAAACACGAAGGGCCAAAATTCGTTCTCTAATTTAATCCCAGCTCTCTTAATCGCGCGGCGCGTATCACTATTCGCATCGAAAAAGAACTTCAAGTCAGACCTTGGATTTAAATTCGTCAAAACGTGAAACTCGAGGACGTCGCGGCAAACGCCTTCGTCCGTTACTAATTTCCACAGAGGCGACGGATCTCCAATCACTACCGATGCTTCATCATCGTCAGTTGTTTCCATCGTACGTTTTATCCTTTTCGAATTATTCTAAAATAATGGTAAATCTTTTCGTGAGAATTTTTTATGACTTCCCGTCCATATTTCAATTTGTAATCAACAAGGTCTTTGGCAAAGTCTCGTCAGTAATTTGTGGCGCAAAAACGAAACAACTCTAATGTAAAGAAAAAAAACACAAAACGAAAAACCGACGCGTGATGAAACAAAAAAAAAGATTGAATCACCCAAAGCGGGAATCATACCACTAGACCAAAGAGCCTTTAGTTTAATTAAGGGCTCTTCCGGTAATCGAAACCGGGGCCTCCCGCACGTTTTTTGAACAAACAAAGTTCAGGAGATTGTTTTTTTATAGGAATTTCCTAGATGAGCTGAAAATTAGGGTTTAGCAACAATTAAGAAAATAAAGTTGAAACGATTAGGGTTTAGGGTGTTATTAGGCTTTAAGAATAAGAATTATGTTGTGTTTTTTCTTACGCCCCATAACGAATTTCTATTTTCTGTGATGAGTATTATACCAGTACATATATAGTTCACTACGAGTTCACGTGCTCGATAAAGAAATAGAGTTAGTCTTAATCGCTCTCTATCTCTCTTTTTGAGTGATTAATCAACATTACTCCTTGATAGTTATAGTAATAGTAGTAGTAGTCATGGGTAATCGTGGTTCATCTGCTCGGCCTTCTTCTTCTTCTGATGTATGTGAAAAGGAAAATGATGTTAAAGACGATGATGTGATTAGTAATAAATATGCTTCGATTAGGAAGGAGGCTATGGAGTTATGGTTCACTGATTCACGGTTCTTAAAGGAACAACGAGAGCACGCGAGTGATTCTAATCATGATAATGATAATAATAATAATAATAATTTAAACGATCGATTGTATGATAACATTTGGTTCGTGAAAACTGAATGTGTTCTGAAACGAACTCGATTGGACGCACATATTTCGAGCCGATTCGGGTGGTTACTTAACGAACTCGCAGAGTTTTATGAAAATAGAAATAGAAATAATAATCATCACATGTTTATAGAAGAAGCACTTGATCAAGACGCGACGAAAAAAGAAGTAGTCATTGCGACGGTGATCGTCCTCGACCAGTTTGCGAGACATCATTTTCGATTTATCAATAAAGGCGACGATGACATCGAGACGTTGGATAAAGTATGCGCCGAAATCGTCGATGAATACTTGAAAAAAACAGATAATAATAATAATAGTATTAGTATTGATGATTCGAATGAGTTGATATTTTTATTGATGCCTTATAGGCACACGCAAAAGACGTTGACACGATTGGAAAAGCTGTTACACTTAATCGACGCAAAAATCTCGACGACGAATGCGAATTCAAAGCTCTTGCAAAAGTTTAAAGAAACATCGAAGAGGTGTTATCAAGATTTAGAGGGTAAGAAATGGGACGAGGAAACGAATTCGGAAATCTTAGAGCATTACGAATTCACGCCGACATTGGAACAAATTGAAAGAGCCACAAAATTGCCAATTGTTAAATGCGTGAACGATTTCTTTTTACAACAAAAATGTTCGTCTTTTACTGCTACGAAATCTATTTGTGTCTCTCTCTCCGGAGGAGTCGATTCGATGGTTTTAGCAATGATCTTGAAGCATGTCTTAAAAATGCACGATAAAGTAATTGCTTTGCACATAAATTATGGCAACAGACCGGAAGCGAACGCAGAGGCGGCTTTTTTAGCGAAATGGTGCGCAAAGCACGAAATCATATTCGAGATCAAAACGATGCAAGATAATCAATTAAAACGAGGAGTAACACCGAGAGAGATATACGAAATCGAAGCGAGACGAATTCGATTTGATTTTTATAAAGAGTTTCAAAAGAAGTACGATTTTCCGGCTGTTTTATTAGGTCACCATCACGGCGACGTGCAAGAAAACGTCATAACGAACATGTTTCGAGGCGCGAACGTTTTGGCAATCAATGGCATGTCCGACGAAGGCATTATCGAAAACGTGCGTATATGGCGACCGATGTTATCGAGAGAAAAGTCTGACGTTCTAGAGTTCGCGCATTTATTCGGTGTGCCATACTTTTTAGATTCTACGCCAACTTGGTCGACGCGCGGAAAGTTGAGAAACGATTTGATTCCTTTATTAGCCGAAATGTTTGGCGACGGTTTTCTAAAAAACGTCTCGCTAATCGGTAAAAACTCTGAAATGCTCGATAAAATGGTCCAAAATTCAATCTTCGATCCATTCTATGCGAACATGCACATATCGGACTCTGGAATTTATGTCACAAACTGCGAAAAGTTTATGAACCAACCGTTGTTTTTTTGGAAAGAAACTTTAAGAGAATTTTGTCATAAACTAGGAACGAACGGGTTCAAAGACCATTCGATCGATAAGATCGTTCAAAAGATGGTATCGATTTTAGACTCAAGTGACCCAATTGATTCAAGAAACTTATATCAATGGCTTCCAGTGAAGAGAGAGAACAAAGTATTCTTAACGACGACGACGACGAAAGGAACTATGACGTTGGCCATGTTTGCCGAAGCATTTTCCGCGAACGAAACAATCGATGGTTTCAAAGCAGTTTCAATATCATCAACAGATCTCAAACGTGAGAAATTGCAAACGAAAAAATGTGGTCCATGGACGATTACTATCGAATTAATCGAAAAAACACACGATATCGTTCAATCGCTCGAAAATCCAACGCTGATTTCGATGTGGGACGTTTTAGAAAACAAAATCTCGTACGTCATGCCGTTCAAAGTCGATTCTGGCGATGACGAGAAAAATAAGAACAATGAATTCTTCACGATAAACACGGATTGGAAAATCGCCCCTACGTGCGATCTCGATAGCGCGGTCAGGAAATATCTACCGATCGTATGCCCGCTCGGTACTCCGCCTCATAAGTCCGAGAAAGACAAATCGAAGAAACATCGCACGTGGGCCCCGCGCCACATTAACAATAGTAGTACTACTATCACTAGCGAAACAAAAGAGGACGTTGAGAACACGTGCTGCTGCAAAGTCACGTTAGCGTTCCACAGAAAAAAACCGTTCTCTGAAGTCATATAGTTCTAGTAAACGAGAGGTTGTTCATACATAGGTATTCCATCAAAAGAACTACTAAAGAAACTATATATATTCATAAAAACTAAATTACTACACTATCATCGTTGCTCTTCAGTACTCGGTCCTTTCAATCGCACGACCCATTCATTACTCTTCCCATCTAACCCACTAAACGCTCGCAACCTGTCCAAGCCGTCGATCGCTATCGCTATTTTCGATTCAATTATTTCGCTCGAAAGCTCGGTCTTGGACAGTTTGAACTCCGATTTTATTTCCTCGATCAGTTTTAGTTTATTCTTCGATGGGAACGACGAAGCGGCTTTGAGGATTTGACGGTATAGGAGCTTCGTGCTCGCTCTAGCGCGCGACATGATCGTGCGAGATTTCAGTCTTTGCGCGAGAGCTTGGCTTGTTTTATGACAGCTCGTTTTACTGTTTGTTCTTCGCTATGATAAATCCTTCCCCACTGATGTACTTTTCTTCTTCAGTTCTTCTTCTTCTTCTTCTTCTGCTGAAAGTAGAGTTTTAAGAGGCTGTTGGAGATTTTCAAATCAATGCAACGTAGAAGAAAACGAACCCATGCTTTGACCAAGGCGCGCGCGCGCGAAAAGAAGAAGAAGAAGCAGACTAGCGATTTGAAAGCGACAATCTTGAGACTGTGAAGTATTCGCGGCGAGAGCGTATGCGCGTTTAACGTGGTTTAGGTGTTTGTTAGCCCAACGCGCAAAGAATCTAAAAAACGCTTTTACTAGCACGCGGCGGGTTTAATTCTCCTTATTTTAAACTAACAAACTATTTCTCGCGCTAGGAAGAGAGTTCAATGATCACGACCGCGCTGCTCAATAGCACGCGCTCCAAAATAATACTTGCATCATCGATCCCAATCGTTTCGTATTACACCTACGAAACCAACGTAAATTTAAATCGAACGATCTCTTTCTGGTCCAACGCCTTACCAGCGTACGCTTCGTATCGAGCGATACAGAGAAGGAACGAATTCTTCCAAAACGAAAGTAATCCGACGCTGTTGAGGACCGTGTTCGGCCTATCGAACGCTAAAGCCGATGAAGAGTACGAAAAATTACACGATTATTTTTCACCAATAATTGAGAAACAAGTGAACGAGCAAAGAGGGTTTTATATTAAACACGCGCAATTTTTATCGACGAGAGATGACTTCTTGCCCGAGCAATATTTAAGATGGACGAAATTAACGCAAGATAAGGCGCCGACCGCGATGAAGCGAGGCGAAGCGAGAGAGATTGTGAAAGAGAGCTTGAGAGGGAGTAAGTACGAGGACGAGATAGAGTGGTTTGATGACGATGCCGTTGGCGTTGCATCGATTGGGGCAGTGCATCGATGTAAGTTGAAGTCTTTTCCGAAGCCGGTAATTGTGAAAGTACAGGCTGACGAGGTCGAAGGTAGATTTAGGAACGACGTTGGGACGATGATTTTGTTTTTGCAGATTTTTCAACCACAACACGTTCCACCGCTTAAAGAAGTGCAACGGAGGTTCATGGAGGAATTCGATTACAGAGTCGAGGCGAAGAATTTGCGCGACTGTAAAAATATGATTGACAAATCGGTTTTTAGAAAGAGAGTGAAAATACCGGAACCGATCGAGGAACTTTGTTCCAAGAGAGTGTTGTTCATGGAAGAGATCGAAGGCGTTCCGTTAGTGAAAGGCGTTCAAGATTCGTATAAAAGATTTTGCGATGCGCAAAAGATTGACACCGTCAAAAGCGTCAGCGCGAATGAAAAAGGTGATGATAGTGATGTAAACAAGAGCACGACGACGATTGATATTGCGATGAGACAAACTCGAAGAGTTAATGCGATGATTCGCTTGAAATCGATTTTGATCGACGAACCGATGCGGTTAGCGTACAACCTTTCTCCAATGCGAATACTATACGGGAAGAGGGAAAGAAAACAGTTAGCGACTTTAGTTAATCTCGCTGATGTTTTACAAACAATGCTTGATGTGCACGCGTATCAAATATTCGAGTGTGGTGTTTTCAACGGTGATCCACACCCGGGAAACATCTTGTTAATGAACGATGGTCGTCTTGGTTTAATAGATTATGGACAGACTGTGAGAATTCCCGAACATACGCGACTTTCGTACGCGAAACTGATATTGGCGATATTAAACGATGATAAACAAGAAGTCGCTAATATCGTTTGGTCTGATGAACCGAAAGGTTTTGGCGGGCGAACGAAAAATGCGTGCGTAGAGACAGCATTCCGTTTAGCAACGTTTTGGAACGACCGAGATACGAAAGATATCACAGAAGGTATGAATTTACAAGCGTTTATAGATGAGATGGAGGCGCGAGACCCGATGATAGAGACACCTCGACAGATGGTTATGATTAGTAGAGCATCAGTTCTCTTGCGAGGGATGGGCAATGCTTTCGATATGCGAATCAGAGTAGCCGAAGCTTGGAGAGAACACGCGGTGAAATTGTTAAAATCCACAGAGCCGGATTATTATTTACTTCGATCCGAAAATGAAGTTTGAAGTACTTAGTAGCTTCAAATTTATAGTCCTATATTTATTTATTATTTATTAAAAGAATACGCTTAGTCAACATCTTCTTCTTCTTCATTATCATCATTCTCCCTTTCTATTTTTTAATGTCTTTGTGTGTTACTGATCGGCTGCAACTCCATCAGCAGACGCCTCAGGAAGAGTAGTACGCTCAGTAATCGTCACGACAACTTTATCATCTTTCACTTCCAAAGATAGCTTCACGACCAGCTTTGTAGTGCCACCTTTGTTGCCTCTTTTATTTTTTTTCCCATTCTTATTCGTCTTTTGTTGCTTTCCATTTGTATCATCATCATCATCAGCGACTTCGACTGGGTCCTCTAATCCAGCCGCGATGCGTTCCTTTTTCACTCTTCGCTTTTCCAAAAATTCCTCTTTCTTAGCGTTAAGCATTTCTACAGCTTTTGGGACTTCACCAATCATCAGAGGCGCCGAGATGCCAACTTTACCAAACATACCGTATGCATCGAGCGACAAGTTTACCTTATCAGTTTCTTTCGGTTGTTTTGGACCTGCGCTTTTCGCGTTTGCGACTTTGTTCTTCTTCGCTTTCGTTAAAGTTCCAGTCATGGATAGTAAATCATCCTCCTCATCGTCCTTGTCGCGTTTGTTCATCATTTTCAATCCAGAAAGTTTCGCTGTCAAGTCCGAAGTCGAACCATTTTTTGTTTCCAAATGAGTGACAACTTTTGGTAAAAATTTCTGTAAAAATCCCACTAATTGATCGCACGATGAAATCTCGGACTCGAATGGTTCGGGCGCGTTATCTCTCTCCCATTGCTTCTTGCGTTCTTCCGCAGCTTTCTTCTCCAAAGCGTATTCTTTTTCTCTCTCAGCTCGAACGAGCTTTTCTCGCTTCAACCAGTCGTTGCTCTTCTTTTTGAAATCTTCTTTCAAGTCGTCCATTTCTTTTCGAATTTTCAAGATTGTTTTATACGCTCCGTCGCGTTCGGATTCGAGCGCTTTGATATTCTTGTTAAAGTTGTCACCACCATCTCTATTATTAGCAGAGGATTTATTATTAGCATTCTCCCCACCTTTACCTTTCGCACTATTATTATTCCCAACACTAGCACCACCACTTTTAGCGCGCAAAGAATCCATCTCATTCTTCAGCTTTTGCTGTTCCGCCTTATTCGCGTTGATCTCCGCGTCTTTCGCTTTCGCCTTCTCTTGCATAGCTTTCCTCGATCCATCAGTGCCAGTAATCTGTGATTGCTTTGCTTGAGTACTTCTGACGTTGTCCTTCATCTTCCCTAACTGTTTAATCTTCTCAACCAAGTTTTTCTCATCTTTCAACGACATCGTCTCGTGCGCGATTTGATCCTCCACTCTCAAAATTTCCAAATCAATCGCCTCGACGCTCGTGAACTTGCTCCCCCCATCTTTCTGCCTCTCATCCAAAGCCTGCACTTCTTTACGGCACGCATCTCTACTCGCCATTAATTGCGTACACACTTGTGCCAAATCGTTCAATTTCGCCCTAATCGGTTGATACATTTGCTGTTCTTTTTCCCTCTGCTCTCTCATATCCTTGATCTTCTGTTTCGCTAAATCGATCTCCTTTTTCTGCTCTTCGATTAAATCGTTAAAGCGCTTCAAAGCCGATTCGTGGCGTTCCCTGGACGGTCTCTGTAATCGCTCTACTACTTCATCATCATCGTTCTTTTCGTCGTTGTCGTTGCTCTTCTTACTGTTCTTCTCTGAACTATCTTCCCGAGCGCTTTCTGCCAAATCGTCCGCTTTCGAGTTTTGCTTGTTGGTTTTTTTCTTCCCATCCTGCGCCTGAAAAGCTTTCTCGCCAATCACGGCGCCCATTCGTACGTACTAAAACAAGCCTTTGATCTCGAAACAAAACGATTACGCTCTCTTTGCGCAAACTGCTTCTCTGACGCTTTCCTCAATCTCTCGCGAAAATCGCGCTCTTTTCCTCTTCGTTTCGAGGAAGCTTTAGACGAAGAACGACTTGCGGAAATTCCTAATAAGATCGAGATCGGTTTTGGAAATCCTCACGAGAAAAAAGTATTCTTATTTAAGAAACTCTGATGAGCTCAAAAGGACTTGGGAAGACCTTAAAGGCAGCGAAAGCGTGGTAAAGAGAGAGATTCGAGTGCGTCGTACGCGTGCGCTCTGTTCGCTCGCGTCGGTCGTAGACTGAGAAGCGTCGTTGATCTGAGCTTGTTTGCGCGCGTGTTTTTGTTTGGGTTTTTCGCCAATCTCTCGCTTTTTTATTCTTTTTTTTTTGCCTCGAATGCAATAAACTCGTAACTTTCGAGACGCGAAAATGTACCGCGTTACTGATCATATGTTCACATTTTCTATACTTTTATTTCGTGGGAACTATTTGCTACTCGCTCGCGGCGTAGGCTGCTGTTTCCTAGGCGTAGTAAGCGAACGCGAAAGGGTCGAGTTCGAGAAGCTTCTCGTGCAGGTCGCAAAGGATTTGTGCGTCCAAGGCGGCGTAAGCGACTTGGGTTTGGTTGAGGGGCCTTTGCGACCAGTCCGACATCCTACACGATTTATCCAGCGGTTTGTTGAATAAGCAATTGCATAGGTTTGATAATCCTATCGGTTGGTATCTGTTTATTTCTTTATTGGACAGCCATGGGAGGATGATGACGTTTTCGCTGTCTTCTTCGTCTTCCTCTTCTTCGTTTCTTCTTCGTCGTTGTTGTCGTTGTTGTTGTTTTCGAGAGCCTTCTTCGACGAGTTTGCGCCAAGCGTGTTGTAAGTCGAGGACGTTGTTTGGTTTGCCCAAGAATAGGGCGCACTGTTCGAGTCTCGAAAAATCTTCGCGGCCGGCAAAGACTAATTTTAACACTCGATTGTCTTGAAATAAAGCGCCTATGGTGTTTTCGAGGAGTGACGTCGAGCGTTCGTTCGAAAGAATCTTCGGCAAATCTAACAAGAAGCAATCTTTCTTCGATGAAATCTGTAACAACGCAACTGTTTCGCCCAGATTAGAATTCATCACATCATCGTCACCGTTATTTTTGTTTTTATTGCTATGATTGTCTCCTCCACCTTCCTCTATGAACTCGTCGCCATCGCTATTGCCTATTTTTGCCGCCCACTCAGTGTCGATTCCAATACAATCGCATGATTTTAAAATCGAATACATTTCAGAAATCGATTCAACAGAGTCGACGAACTTAACTATGACGTTTTCGGGAAGTTTGTAATATCTCAATTCGCGCTCCTGTTTCAACTTTTCCATCATTTCATCCGAACATATCGTAGCAATGAAATCATCAGAAAAATGACATCGTTCGGCAAAGATTCTCGCGTATTCCAACTCTCCAGCGGCAACCAGAGAAGCAACGACGCGTTCTTGCAAATCGATTTCTTCACCTGCATGTGTTAACGCGGCTTCATACGCACCTTTCGATACCATCTTATCAATCGAACTTTCCCAATATTGCTTTTTTATGAAAGGAAACTCGGTGTACAGGGAATTTTTCTTGACCATTTTATACGCCACTCTTAGAAACGCGTGTGTCTCTTGCGCGAGCATTACCGCAACTGATTCAATTTGTCGATCTCTACTTAAAACTTTCAAGAACTTTTCCAACAATCCGATCTCGCCTCTTTCGACTAAAACTTCGAATATCCTTCCATTCGTCGTGAACTTATCCATTTCAAAGTGCACTATATTTGCTAAAGCGGACCCGGGATGTATGTCCAGCAAAGTTTCAACGTACTCTTCGAGCGTGTTTTGAAATACACTCGCGCTGCTCACTGAATAATCTTCTTTTGAAATACCGAAAGATTCTGCCATCCTCGCGACTACTCTAGCGCTTTCAACTCTCATATCTCCTTTAAAACTTTTCGCGTGCGCATAAATATACTCGGCCGCTCTCGCTCGCGCTTTTTCACACTTTATTCGCCCCCGTTGAACATTCTTTTGTTCAAAACAATCCCTGGAATACGTTTGCATAGCGTTCGAAGTTCTCATCAGTGCTTCAATGAGAACGAACTGAAGCATCGAGTCGATTTCTTTCGTCTTTGCGTAAGTTAACGACTGCTTAGTATTAAGCGCTTCATCGCGTTCTTCTTCTTCTTCTTCTTCTTCTTCGTTACCCCACCTTGCGGTATCGTAAAACTCATCATCATCATCATCATCATCATAACCATTATCATCATCATCGTAATAATCCAAAATCTCAATCGCGTCTAAACAAACCATCGAAAGTTGCGAAAAATCATCTCGATTCCTAGCGAGCGAGTCCTCGAAATACTTCATCGCGAATTTCCTCAACTCCGGGTACTTATGCCTCTCCTTTGAGTACACCATTTTTCTTAAGCTTTCGATCAACTTCTGCGCCGATTCTAGTTCTTCCATAGTCGCCGTCATTTCTTTTGTATTATTATTCGCTTTTAGAGTATCCCCATGCTTACTCGTCACTATCGCGTTTTCCCCTGTCTTCGCCTTCCTCTTGTTCTCGATTAAACTTCGTGTTCTCACACTTAATACGGATCGATTTTGTTGTTGTTGTTGTTGTTGTTGTTGTCGATGTCGTGAGAAGCTTCGAGAGCGCATTAAACTATTGCATATACCAGGTACCGTATGTATTAAAATCGAATTGTGACGAAACCTTCGTTTTTTAACGGCCAACAATAAGTGATATTTAATTATATTAAAAACTATATTCTACAAACGACTTCTTTTATTAATAAAAAAAAATCAATCCTTCTTTTCAGATGGTCTTTCAACGCCTTCCCATGATTGCTGCCATTGCTTATCGTAAAACGTAGCCTCATCCGCTAAGACCTTCAAGTTATCCAAATCTTTCAATTGTCTCACGAAGCAAACGAACATCACGGTTCCAAAAATGGCAGTTTTGCCCAAGAACGAATCGTGCAACTCGACTAACCCAGTATGCGTAGCAGCGTCGATTAAATAGGCGAACAAATAACCAATCATAGCAGCTCTACCGTTTGCTTTTTCCGCCTCTGGTAAATGAAATCTAGTCATCCATACTTGCCACGGGATTTGAGACGTATCAAACGTACCGTCTTCGTCATAAACGGCTGGGTTTTCTTCCAACATCTTACGGTGAACAATCTCTGCATCAATTACTCCGTTCCAATCAGTCGTCCCATCCGTTTTTTTGAACTGTTCGAGATCCCACGTACCGTTGACCCATCTCGAATCTTGCCATTTCGCGGCGGTTTGACCGAGTAATCCAGCCTTCGTCGTCGAAGCCGCGTCTTTGCCAAACGCTTCGTCGCCAGTTTTCGTCCCGCCTTTCAAGAGCGGCGATACCTTTTTCTCTGTCGTCGCCGCCGTCGCTTTTATTCTGTTTCATTATTATTATTATTATTATTATTATTATTATTAGAAGAAGAAGAAGAGTACCATAATCAGTATAGGTAATACCTTAGAGCATAAATTAGAAATCTATCGGGAAGATCGATTTGTATCGAAAAATTCTTTGCGGCGGAGCATTCACTCAAAGAGAGCGAGAGAGATCTTTCCAACCCGTCTCAGTCTCTGTCTCTCTCGCCGATCCGATCACGACTTCTTCCTCTCTCAATCTTCGAACGAATTCTCTCAAAATATCTACACCGAACACGCGAAACACGCGCGTTGGATAAAAGTCATCCAAACATCAAAAATGGATAGAAAAAATATAGCTCGCGTAAAAAAAAATATATACGCGCGAAAACGCTAACCTCGTAGACCTCTGCGAATTATATCTCGCCCGATCGTTAAGTAAAGTAACCGATTGAAC